>Ga0302277_1000006_pt1 | contig 292778 bp, 392 predicted proteins | sample III_Bog_N3_1_FD_198759 | JGI IMG/M metagenome (GOLD analysis project Ga0302277, IMG submission 198759) | Peat permafrost microbial communities from Stordalen Mire near Abisko, Sweden - III_Bog_N3_1 | ecosystem: Environmental > Terrestrial > Soil > Wetlands > Peat | place: Sweden: Abisko... | reverse complement strand
TCAAGGAAGCACTCCGCAACATTATTGCGGAGTGCTCAAAGATCGAAGCGGAGTTAAAGGAGAAGCAATGAGCGAGCCAATCCATGCTCGCGCTGAATGCGAGCTAATCCCAGAAGGCCCATCATGCACAGAGACAGCCGCAGCGTACTATGTGTATATAAGAAACGGCGACTTGATTTTTTCTGTTCGCGTGAGAAAACCTGATCTTCATTATAGTACACCAAAGGTGGAGGAACGTGACAGATAAGGTAACCTCATCTTATGAGCACGCTCTTCAAGCAGCTTATTACCATGTCGGTAATCGTGGCATCTGCGTCAATGTCCAACGGATCGCCGAAGCTAAAGCCATTGTCAAAGCAAAGGTTGCACAGCAACTAGCAATCGCCAGCAATCAATGGGGTACAAAGGTTTTTGTCGGCGCGGCGAATGCACCGGACGAAGCTATAAAAGGCTTGAATGCCAGCGGTGCAATCAACATCAATGCTACTCAAGGAAAGTTCGCACTCCTAACCGGCCTCAAAAACCTCGGCTACGAAGTAGTAAAAATCACAAAGAAAAACTCGGAGGGAGATTATGAACAAGGATACAGCACAGGAGAGCTTGCGCTTCAGAAGATGCTCTCTAAAAATCAATTTAACTATCCGGGAGGCGATCCTGCTATTAGAGCAATTCTCAAAATTAGAGAACTCGGAAAGTTGTACTCTTCTTACCTTAGCGCTAGACTCTTGGAAAGATCCGGAGAAGCGTACTTTCTCTCTAACTACAACGTTGCCGGAACTCTCACTGGTAGACGTTCATCCAGACGCCATACTTTCGGCTTTGGAAATAACGCTCAGAACTTCCCTAAACACAGCGACGTAGCAGCAATGTACAGGCGATGCCTTGTCGCACGTCCAGGAAACATCTTTTTAATGGTCGATCAAGTCTCCGCCGAAGACTGGCCAGTATCGGCGCTCAGCGAGAATTATCAAGCCTTGAAAGAGCTACGCGATGATACAGATGTATATGGCCGCCACACGAGACTCGCCAGTGTTATTTTTGGAATTCCGCTCGCTGCGAAAACTCCGGGGGAGTGGAAAGATTCAATGGAGAGGTATCTTGGTAAAAAAACTCGTCACGCCAGCAACTACGATATGAAGGCCGGGCGTATGAGCGACGCCCTAGCACAAGAAGGCTTTAGCTTTAGCGAGGTCGCTTGTCAAGCATTACTCAAAAAGGTAGCAGAGCATGATCCGTCAGTAGACCTTGTCTTCCACAAGTACGTCAAGGACCAGATCTCCAAAACCCACATGCTTGTAACGCCCTTTGGGCGAGAAAGGCAATTCCTCGATGCCAGACCAAACGACTCAAACGCGACGGTCTTCAAGGAAGCATACGCTTACATTCCACAATCAGTCGTCGGTGATAATACCGGTTTTGCTCTCCTCAAACTCGAAAGTAACTATGGAATTCAAGAACGATTTATCGTCCAGGAAGGCCATGATAGCATTGTCCAAGATATTCGAGCAGACGCTGAAACAGTCTATAAATATCTTCTCCGAACCAACGCCGCCTTTGACAGGACTATTAAGTTTCACAATGGAATCGAAGTCAACATCCCAATCGAAGCGGAACTCGGTTACGACTTCCAAACCACAGTCAAGATCAAAGAAATCTCCAGAGCAGGAGTAGCACGAGCGATGGAAAAACTTCGAGATATTCTAGCCGCGGCGGAGCCAAAGCAGGTACTTATTCCAGTAGTGTAAGAAAGGCATCTTGTGGCTAGGGTTCTGAGAAAAGCATTCCACGAAGCATTTTTCGATTGCGTCTCTCCGCATACGGACACGCCGGATAATTTCATTGTCTGGAGTGCGCTTTCGCTTATTGGTGCGGCGCTGAAAAACAACGTACATTTCGAGATTGGCACGTACACACTTTATCCGAACATGTTTGTAGTGCTGGTTGCCCCGCCTGGGGTTGGCAAAGGCACAGCAATGAATATCATCGAGGATATGATCAAGGATGCTCAGCCCGCCGAGGTTGTAAACACCCTCAGTGACCGCATAACCGCTGAGCGCATTCTCGAACGCATTGCAGATGGCTGGTCAGCGCCACCGACAATTAAAAACATGCAGCTTGTGATCGGCGCAAAGGATCATAACTGCCTGCTTTTCAGCACCGAGCTGCGAGTATTGCTCGGTGCTTCTGAGTGGATGTTGGAGTTTCTGGAGGAGGCATGGAGCAAGAAAACTTATGATTACCAAACTAAAAACAAAGGCAGTGTATTTATTGATAACATGTGCTGTAGTCTATTGGCTGCTAGTGTACCTGACTTTTTGCGTAATGTCAATCGTGAAGCGCACATGGTTATTACTGGCGGTTTCTCTAGCAGATGCATGTTTATCTATGCGGAGAATCCAAGCAAGGATCTTCCATGGCCGGAGCCGCTAAAAAAGAATGCTCGCTCGAAAGCTTTATACGATCAGCTTATAACCGACCTCAAAACTATTGCCTCGCTGAATGGTGAGTTCAAAGTTGATACTGCGGCACGTCTGATGTTTGAAAGCTTCCTAAAGCAGAACCGCGCTGCCGCATCTCAAGATGATTCTGAGGCCGTAGCAAACTTTCGTGCTAGGATGAAAGCACACGTCTTAAAGCTTGCCATGATTTTCTCCGCTTCTCGCGGCGATACCCTGCTGATTGAGGCTTTTGATATGGCCAATGCTATAGCAGAAGTCGGTAAAATCATAGCTTCTCTCCGAAAGCTTTTTCGTGGTGCTGGAGAAAGCATGGATGCAGCAGCCACTGCACGTGTACAAGACTTTATCGAAAAGTATGGCCGTGCATCCAAACGTGAAATGCTTCGAGCATTGCATCGCCACATGACCAGCGAGACGCTTGATCGTATCCTATTCATTCTCGAAACAATGGGTTTCATAACACAAACAACCCAGAACAAGCAAACGTACTATTCACCAGCAGCAAAAAACGGAAAGGTAGGACCGTAGATGCCCTTTGAAGGCGAAGCAGAACTTCTGAAAAAGATTGACGATGCAGGTGAGATTAGCGTAAAGGATCTTGTGCTTGACGGATCAAACAAGGTTTCTTTTCCTGGATTTCCTTACACCTTTGAGGGTTTAGGAGAGCGGATTATTGTCAGTATTGACCTCGCTGTCACAGGTTATGAATGCAAGACTTGCAAAGGTCGAAAGCGTATCAAGCACCAGTGTGAGTGTGTAACTTGCGGTAGATCAGGACGCAAGTACTCTCTAGAAGAGATCGCTCAAATTTCAAACACACTTGGATCAGCAGCATCAGAAGCAAGGAAAGACATTCCCTGTTCTGAATGCGGCGGCGACTACAAGTCAGTCGAGAAGGATGAGCTTTGTCCAGACTGCAAAGGCGTTGGTGCCACAATCATTATTCCAAAAACCTCCAAGAACCTCCCGCAAACAGGTGTGGTAGTCTCTATGGGTGCCGAGGCCAAAGCTAAAGCTGCTTTCAAAGTCGGCGATCGTATCCTTTTTGGCCAGTATGCTGGCGGCATGATTCCTACAAAAGCTGGCCTCATGTTTAAATACATGGACTGGCAGAATGCTTTGGTAAAGATCGAAGGCGCCGAGGAGCTTGCAGCTTTTGACTTCATTCTCAATGCTACCGAATAGCAGAAAGGAGGTGCCATATTCCACCGATTGATCCTGGATTTTACATCAACGTTCCTGTAAAGCTAGAAAGCCCTCCTCGGAAGATTGAGGAGGGCTTTCTCTTGCCGGTTCTTCTCAGGCACCGCAGTGCACACAACTACGTTACTTCTTGGGATGTTCCGCATCCGCCATTGCCCGGGCCGATCTGGCGGCCTGCTGTGCGTCCTGCACCGCCTGCTGCGCCTGCTGCCGCACTTGGTCGAGCGATGGCCCGAGCGCCGCCTTCTGCGCCAACTGAATCTGGATTTGCAATTCCGTATTGGCCTGCTTTAGCTGAACGATCTCCAGCCGAGCCTCTGCAAGTTGTGCCTGTAGCTCGACCATTGTGATAGGTTGAGGGGCTTGGGGTTTTGGCGCGGGGGACTGCGCAAACAAAGGAAGTCCCGCCAAGATAAGTGCGCAAACATATGCAATCTTGTTCATGGTGATCCTCTCAATAATACGGGATGTAATGCGGAGTGCCCGCAACGTTGATGGTAAGGCATCCGGCGGAACTGGTTAGACTACCGCAACTGGACGAAGCTGTGGTGCTATTTCCAAAACCCACCTGACTAGCGGAAACTGTTGGCGTAGCTCCGATTAAAACCGTGTTTGGCATCTGCACCTGCCACGACGCCGCCCCGCCAATCTTACTGATGTAGAAGACGCTTGTAGGCGTTGTGCCAGAACTCAGACTTTCACCAACGCTCCAAGCATCCGATACTGCCGAGCTACCATTCCAATAGCTCCCATAATAATTGGTTGACACGCTGTTGTAATTTCCAGATGACGAGGTAGCGGTGCCCAACGAAAACCATTCTACACTTGACGCTAATATCTGCGCTATGTTCTTTCCGGCGATCTGAACGTAGTAGGACCCGGAGCTTGCATTGAAAACGGTGTAACTGCCAGACTGAGTGATCCCGAACGTAGTTCCGCTCCCATTATTAAGCGTCAACTGCGGGCCTGTAGAGTTACTTATTGTTTGATTAGCCGTGAAGGTGTTGGCTGATCCCGTTCCAACTAGCCCGAGAGAGGCAAGAGACTTAGGACCGTATGAACCCCCGCTCAAGCCTGTGCCAATCAAGTAGTTGGCAGGTTGTGCGTTTCCGGAAGGTAGGAGTAGGGCCGAACCGACACCATAAAGTCCTCCACTCGTACTTGTAAGCGACTCAGACACCCCGTAAATCCAACCGAATGGATTAGACCCGGAGCCAAGGAAAACGGTAGCCCCGCTCGACGGAGAAAAATAGTAGTAGCTCCCGCTTGGGAAAAAGGATAATGGAGAACCAGTTGTATTCTGTAAATTTCCGAGATTCAAGGTCGCAAGGTTGGCTTGAGGAGCGTTGATGATCCCCATCCCCATGCTAATGTTACCGCTGAACCATCCTATCTGCGCGTTGACCAGGGCGACCGGATTACCAGCACTTCCGTATTGTGACTGAGTCGTGGAGGTTGGCAAGGTGCTGGGAAGCCGCGCGGAGCCATCTGGCAAGCCTGTGAATGCGGGTGCCTGGGCGGAAGAGGGGTTATAGTTCGCGGTGACATAAGTTGCTACGGCGGTTGCTATGTATTGTCCTCCGCACCAACCATTGGGATTGTTGGCGTTTCCTCCGGTAAGGGATGCTATGCAAGGGGTAGCCATGTGCAGGTGATCCACATTGTAAGCCGGTACGCCTGCACTGTGGGCTTCGTTGTTGCCTATGCCTAATCGGTTGACAGTATAGGTGATCGTACCTGGGCAGCTTCCGCTTGCGGCTGTGATGAATGCCAACTCCTGATTGGCTCCAGTATCAAAAACAAGCATATCTTCATTTAGAGGAATGGAACCACCTACACAAGTCATCTGTATAGATGTGTCAGTCGCGCCAATCGCATTGGTTAGTGTCCCGTAGCCGTACACAGCGCGAAGAGAAGATGGCTCAACGAGATGAATTGTGGCGTCTTCGATGTCTACCGCCGACGTTGGGTCGTAAGCGGCCAACATCGGAGTATTCACGTTGATAAAGTGCGATCCAAAAGTGCTTTGCTCCCAAGCATTGAGCTGCTGATTAATCGTCCAAAACTGGCCGCCAGACCAATTAACTGCGGAGTTTCCGTTGTCGTATGTGTTCGACCAGACTGCATAAAGCTCCCACGGTGGCACATTCGCTACTGATGCCAGAAGATTCTGGTAGACGTACTGCGGTGCTTGTTGCGAGACGTTGTGCCCCATGCCGAAGATCTGAGCGACGGCGTTGCGACTCGGTTGGTCCGGTATGAACTGCGCTCCATAAATATTATTCACTGAGACAGGTGATCCCGTACCGTCCGGTACCCAAGCGCAGCAGCCTGAGCTATACGTTGCCTTCCCTGGAACTCCACCCCATGTGCCATGAAGATATTGACCCGTAGTGCTAGCATTCACTGGCTCCCAGCCAACTGTGAATGTCATGGTAGCTGTGCCGGTAATGGGAATCGTTCCCGTAGAGGATATTGCATAGGTGGGGACCGCGCCGATGCGTGCCGCGATCTGGCCTGGAGACTGGCCGGAATCCCCCAAATTGGTTACGGTGAGACCTGATGGCAATGGAGCGTATGCATTGCCTAAGAGTGGGCCATAGGTTGTTTGTGTCAGCGAGTCGCCGATGATGGCTACGGTTGCCAAAGCAGAGGGGGTAGCGCCAGCCGCGACGTTGCCTGAGAACATCGCATTTCCTGAATCGTCAATCTTCCACATATAAGCACTGTTGCTGCTGTTCGCTCCATATACTTCTGCTCGCGTGTCATTGGCGGCAGGAACAATAGCGATAGCAGTCTGTGTGAGGCTAGGATACAAAGTAAGTGCATTAGCCTGTAAAGTATAGAAATTAAACGCATCGCTCGAATAATTCTGAATATAATCTGCCCCGAGCGTATCTATGCTTGTTCCATTTAATAGTCCTTGTACCCAGTTCACGTTTACTCTTCCGGAAACCGAACTTGACGGCACATACCAGGAATATGCCGAATCGTAAATATTGAAATTGAACGTGTTGGCATCAATATTCGCAGTAGCGGTCGTAGTTGTTGTGGCAGATATTCCAATAGATGAAGGGGTTCCATTTCCTTCAAAAAACCCCTCAAATGTATTCGCCTCGATTTGTTTTCCTGCATTTAAAAGAGTGATCCCAGTGGCGGGAATTGAGGTAGATACGGCAAGAAAAGTCAGGCCCTTAAACTCATTTGCGTTAATCCAACCACCATTCGAGGTTGAAAGAACCAATGGCCGCAAAACGCCGTTAGTGTACATTCCATTGACATGGGTATACGCCGCGCCATAGTTCAAAGTTGGGCAGTTAATAAGTAGTCCTATTCCTGGCGCTGAAGTTGCTCCATCAATAGATAAATTATCAATTTCAGGCCCTATAATTGGCCCCCCGGTGGTGCAGGTAAAACTTACCGCACTTCCAGAATACGTGATTGGATAATTCCCCAGCCCAACATGAAGTCCTTTGAGAATACTCCCTCCCACTACATGCACCACGTCTGATGACACTGCTGCGGGAATAATTGTCGTTGCATCCGAGAAATCAAGCTCTTGGCCAGCAGTTAGGGAAATCGTCCCGGCAAGAACCTGCGTAGTAGTTCCAAGGCAACTTGCATCTACCTTACCCAGAGACAATGGGAGTGATGCAAAGGCATTCGCTATTTTCACATCGGCAGTCGAGCCTGAAAAATAACAGGCTGACACACCGTTATTGACCAAAGGGGATGTAATCGCAGTGCCCGCCGCGAAGGTACCAGGAGCTGTTACAACCTGCGAACTACCACTGCCTGTTGCGGTCCATCCAGACGGCAATCCTGTAAAACTAGAGCAAGTAATTGCTCCATTAGATGCGGTTGCTAATACAGGACAGTTAGCCGCAATGCCGGCGCCAGTAAAAAGATTTGCCCAAGCTCCTGCGGCGGTTGCGGAGCCAGTTCCTCCATTTGCGATAGGCAATTGATTTTTAACATCCGATCTTAAATTAATTTGCTGAGAATATAAACATGAAGCAAAAAGTAATAATATAAGTGCCGATATTTTTTTCATAATCTCCTAGATGAAAACAATAGCATTGCCGGTAACCGAAGCATCGGAAGCAACAAGATTTAAATTGGTAGAATCATAAGATGGAATTTGGAACCAAATTTGACCGCCACTGGTCATTTGAATAAGAGCCGCAGAAGGATTCCCTCCTAAATTATGTGCAACTGAAAAATTGCCGCTTGCTCCTGGAGAGAGGGTAATATTTGTTTTAATTTTACCGGACATATAATATGCTAATTGCACGCTGGAAGCAGTTTGGGTTGCGCCTGCTTCAACTAACGGATAAATAGCTGAATCCGATACTGCCGCCGCTGTAGGAAGTTGTGAAATTTTAATCGACATGTTATCCTCTAATTATGTTGTCCAAGGGTGACCTTTAACTGGACTTGTAGTACCTGCATAAACATTAAGAATTCTGTACGAAGGAGTGCCAACTTTTTGTCGTTCTGGCGCTGCAATGTACATAAGTTTTAATAATCGTCGTTGATTTTTGGGCATTGCATTAAGAATAGCGTTCCAATTAGACCCAATTGAAAAATAACTATCCATTTCAAAAGTAGGATTGGAAATACTGCCGGTTATTACAGTTAAATTACCATCGGTACTCATATTTATGTTATTTTCAGTAGTGAGAGCGTCACTCGCCTCATCTTCTAATGTTCCGGAAGAAGTATCATATGAACCAGATTGAATGCCGGCATTTGCAAGGGGTGTATCTTTAGTATCCGTTTCATAAATATTAAAAGATCCCGGTATGGAAACAATTATATTAATTTTAGATGATGAGACGTTAGCCGTAACCCCATAGATATTTGCAGAATTTATAGAATTGACGAACGCAGATGCATTTGTACCCAAGATTTTTATTTGAGCGCCTAACGTCGCATTGTCATAAGTATTATTCATATCTATATTTAGCCAACCGTTAAGGAAGCGGTAATTTCTTCTTGTTGGGGGTAACCGATATTCTCGCAGCCTGTATCTCTCGAAAATATTGAACTAACGCAGATTGGCTTAATTGGCCTGCTAGATAAGCAGATACATATTGTGCATATTCTCGTTCTTCGGGAGTGGTTGTATATTTTGAAAGCAAAATATATAATTTTTTCAAATATTGATGCTTCATTTTTTCTGGATTGCAAGCCGCATCAAGAGCTACAATGAAACGAGCAATAGTTGCTTGCAAAACATTAATATCGGCGTGTAACCAATCCCCACCGGGACTGCGAAATTCAACATATCCGGTTTTCAAATTAATACTGGTATATTTAGGAGTATCGGCGAATATATTACTCACGACTCTTATTGCAAATCCTGACATTTTATCTTTCATATTAGACAAATATTGATTAACAAGTGCGGGATCGGTAGCTAATTTTCCGCCGATTAATCCAATAGCGGGTTTGCAGAAAGTATTCGCCCCGCGCCCAAATTGATCGAGAATATAATTATCACCCAACATTAGAGCTAACTTAGTATAATCGATTTTTGACTTATTAAAGTCAGGCAAACTTACATTTATATGTAAACCTGTAGAGCTATTGGTGTAGCATCCATATTTAGATGCCCACGCAATTATTTTTGCAAGATCAACATTCATTGATAAAAATGACATTGGCGGGGAAATAAATTCTAACCCAGCATCGGTTTCATCGTTCGCGGTTTCAATAGAGGAGTCAGGCTCAATAGAATATCCCGAATCACTTCTTCCCGTTCCATGATAGGTATCCGAAGTAAACGCGACGTGGGCAACATTTTTTGAAAACAAAGAAGATACTCGATCTAGATCGGGTTCTAGATCACCTTCAGATTCTATATAATACGGCCATACAAGATTATATTGCTCTTCAACACCACTTAACCATCGTAATCCGACATCCACCAACCAATTGACTTCGTTAATATCTTTGTCGTCTTCCTCGTTAGAGAACCAATCATCTTTTATTTCGGTATATTCATCGCCGATTTCATCGTATAAATTTTCTTCGACTAGATCTTTTTCGTCACCTTCTAGGTTGGTAGTTGCCATGAATTTTTCAATCGAATTTTGTTTACCATAATTTTTCCAGTTTTTATCACATTCTTCTTGCCACCATGTATCAAAACTTGATTCTAACTCGGTACGAAGATTACGTATTTCTTCCCGTGAATTATACATGCCCTCATCAAAAAATTCAACGATTTGGTCGATGCTTGAACATCTTGCGTCCATAATATCATCTCGTTCACTGCTAACCTCGGGGGCCACCATTATATTCGGAACTGCCATTTCAAATTCAATACCTACTCTGGCATTAATTTTTGAGGCCAACGAAATTAAAATATTTGGGCTAGCTTTATACTCGGTTAGTAACTCTTTAATCTTCATAATAGTATTTATTTTACAGACAAAAATATGAGGTGACTTTTAAAAGTCACCTCATATTTTTAATCTAATTCAATTTCTAGATTATTTCGTTTTTTAAATTTCCAAATTGAAAATCTCTTTTTGCAAATTTTGTTCCATAATCTAGAAGATTGTTTTGTGATACTAAACCCATTATTCTTCTTAAAGTATCCAGGAGAATCTTGCGGTGTAATATTTTCCTCGAGTTTACCCACTCGTTTAAATTCTCGAAATCTTCGATTTACTATTCTATCGGTACGTTCCCTTCGAGTTCTTCTGTCCATTGGTTTTCTCCTTCGTCTGAATCGTAGAACAAAAACTTTCTCCAATCAGGATCATCCATACCTAGGTTGCGTAATAGATGTCGGCTTGTGTGAATACCAATCGAACGTGGCATTCTAATTAATTTCATATCGGTAAGTTCTGTTAATAATTTATTGCCTTTTTTATTGTTGCAAGAATGGCAACATGCAACAAGATTTTCCCAGGTAGATTGGCCTCCTTTAGATCTAGGCCGCACATGATCCAATGTTAACGCTTTCGGCGAGAAAACCTTACCGCAATATTGACAGGTATTATGGTCTCTGTTGAGAATATTTCGTCGAGTAAGAATATGAAGTCTTACAGGTATAAATTTATATTCGAGCAAACGAATAACAGACGGCAAAAATTGATCAACGAGAATAAAATCGCCGGTTATTTCATCCCACATAGTTGTGGTATAAATTTTTTCAGGCCGTGTCTTTTCAGTCTTAGCAATACCCTTATATATAAGAGTCACCGCTCTCTTTGCAGAGCAAAAAGATAACGGTTCAAATGCAGAATTCAAAACTAAGCAACTTTTTCTCGATAAATCCATTTTAACCTACCCTTTCAATTATTTAACCTCGATATTAATTTCAATTCAATTATTTTTTTTGCTTTATTCCATGCCAATTTTTCGGTAGCTGCCCACGGTGATAAACATTGCTGCCCGGTGAGTATAATACAGGGAAGATCGAGAGGATCCGAAGACTCTGAAGTATCTACACAGACCCGAGCAGCAGGATAAACCGATTTTACAAATTCTTTCGCGGTCATGATTCTAGCGTCCTTAATATTTTTAACGTGATGCTATTCAAGGCATCTTCCCACGCAAGATCGATACTATCGTCCCATTTAGAAATTCGATGCGCATCTTCCATATGGGAAATTTCATACCACGTAAATAAATATTCCCGCCAATCGTTTAAAATAGTGTCGCTAGATCTATTACCAATCATTATGGTATAACTTTCTGGTAAAATTGTTTCGCGCAAATCGAACCCGGTGGCGAATCGATTAGTAACTGCAAGTGCATCCGGATATACCGACCTAACAGAATTAATTATTCCGCCAATATCATTTGCAGCTTTTCTTGTATTCGCCTCCATGCCGTCTCCCATGCCGCTTGTTCGGTAATAGCCCAAATACCTAACGGTTTCATTTTAATATTATCCCGTCTTTGCTGAAAATCCCATGTTACAATTCCATTTTTAACTACATCTTTAAGTTCACACGGAAGTTGATGCAAAACAATATAAATTTGCTCTCCTCCTCGTTGTTTTCCATAATTATGAGTGTCTTTACACAGCACCGCATCTGGATATAATTTTAATATTTGTTCTTTATGAGTCATTTGATTAACTTTAAATAGAATTCTGCTTCTTTCCTGGAATTTAAAATACCTAACGATTCAACTTTAGTTTTTCTAAATTCGATTTCGATCCACTTCCCCGGTGGCGGAAAATATAAATCCTGAAATTTTTAGAACTTCAATTTTTCGAAATAAAAAGCCAACTCGTTTAAATTTTAAAAATGAACGGGGAAAATCATTCATATTTTTTCTCGATTGCAGTAACTATCTTACTAATGTCGGCGTTATAAAAGCCGCTAGAGTTAATGCTGTTAAATTCAACAATTTTAAATTCGCCGGTTGTTAATTGCGCAGCATCCATCACAACGGTGTCTGATGGTACCCAGTTTTTTAATAATTGTTCGGCGGCTTTCCAAATATCAACACCAATAGGCTCTCTAATAGTAAGATACCCATACTTCTTGTATAAAGAGCCGGTTATGATTTTTCCATCAATGATCCAGAATCTCCACTCACGTTCAATTTTTTGAATAGGTGAACAGCAAATTTTTAAATCACCGGATAGTTCGTTATACTCTTCATTAAACCAATCTCTATCTGGGCCTTCCAATACCATACCGGTAAATTCTTTTACAGCAACAGGCTTTACAAATACCGGTTGAGTGATCCAATCTTCTCTTAACTGTGATAGGGTAATAGTGTTAACCGATTGATTTAACATATCTTTTCGATGAGTAGCCCAAATGTTGGGATTCCACCAGCCATCTTCCCAGAATATTCCGGTAGAACAATTTAGTTTTTTTGCTAAAATTGGTAATACCGTACCACCATAAAACATTGTCGGAATTGAAAAATTAACCTGTTCAATACCGGTAATTGTATGCTCAAATGGAATTACGCCGCATAATGTAAACGGAATACCCATTTTTTGCAAAGTGCTAATTAACGGACTACAATTGTTTTGCAGAGCGGTCCAATTTAACGAATCCTGAACAATCCATTGTGTCATTGCATTAGCCTTAGCAAAAATTCGGTATCTTTATCTGGTGTGAACGCAATCTTGGTTGGAAAAATATGATCGATCATATAGGCATGCGTTAATCCATGTATTAGACTTCTACCATATCTAGAAAACTCCCAACCTTTTTTATGCGCCCATAGTAATTCTTCTCGAGTAAACTCGCCCATCCAATGATAATAGTCTTCTTCATATGGATCCCAAAGTATTGCTTTTTCACAGTATCAATGCGTTTGGATACATCTTTTTCACTCGAGATTTAAATGAAGCGGCCATGCTTTAATGATAGCATGGCCAATGGAAAAAAGCAAGTATTTTTTATAGCGGTACCGAAGATACCAATTTTTCCAAAATACCAAGCGTATTATTAACCTGGTTGGCATATTCAATATCATCTTTAATCGAATTAACCAGATTCTGAATCGAAATAATTATGGATTTATCGAACATTGCAGCAAGATTGGAAAAATTTTCGGTTCGATTCGAAATGTCCATCGCAAGAGCCGAATCGGATAATCTATTTACATCATGTTTAATTTGGGTAATTTGATCCCGAATAGGTCCAGGCTTGCTTGACCAATATAAGGTTGTTAATTGAATTTGGACGTCGTCTATTGTCATTTTATTTTTCCCCGGCTAACTGATGATGAATTACCGCTAATTTTTGTATATTATTAATTGCAGAATCAAGATTTGCTTGGGCTGTTAATGCATCTTTTTCGATTTGCGCTAATTTTTCAATTTCCGTTCGTTTTTCAACAGCCGACATTTTATCCTGATTATTTTGAATAAATTGACTTTGATAAATTAACACCGATTCATAATCATTTTTTTCTTGCTGCTTGAGATCAGTAAGATCTAATACAAATAAAACAACAAACTGTTGAACTAACGGATCTGCGGTTTTAATAATTTTGGGCAAATCATGCCTTGCCCGTTTATGTAGGAATTGAGTAGTAATGTTGTTTAGTTGCCCGGCAGCAATTCCTAACTCTTGACCAGTGTTCTTTTGCGCCGTTGAAATAGTGGGTTCAACAATAGAAGAAGGTAAGGCTGGAATTGCAACGGTTGGATTAACAATTGACTCTAACGCGGCTGCATAGGTTTTTAGGCTTGCAAGAGAATTTGTACGAATTAATAAATCTTTATCTGATATAAAATTTGTAATTTGGTTGGGTTTAAAATTTGAAACGGAGTATTGATCCACCAAAACAGCCTGCTCTTGCATAATATGAATGCTGTTGCTAGTCGTGTATAAGGTTGAAATTGAATCAAATGTAGCTGGCGCGGTCGCAGAAAACGATACAATAGGTTGGGACCATTTATTATAGCCGCACCCAGAGATTAATACAAGCGAAGTGAAAAGAAGGGTTTTCATAAAAAATATGTTACTTTTTAATGTCATTGTATCCCGCCAAATCTCGTATTTGTTGAATGTCGAAAAAATTTTTTGTTTCCCACAACGTTGAGGATTCGGTTAACACGAATCGAATATTTTTTGCAGTATCGTTATAATTATCGATCAGTTCATTTTCGGTGTGTAATATACGATAATTATAACCATCATACGCGAGAATTTTATGACCCGACCTTAATAATCGTTTCCATACCAATAATCCTGAATCAGGTACCTGATCATCGCTAAATAATCGAATACCTTTTTTTGAATCCTTAAGAATAGCATCGTATAATTCATCGGCATACGGTCCAATTCCCTTATCTTTTTTGCCGAGTAAATGAACTACTAATCCTTGCGGCTTTTTTTCTAATTCTATTGCAAGCTGAATATCGCCATTGACCTCAAACCAATAATATATCATTGAATCTAGATCAATTTTTCTAAGATTTCTATTAGATATCGGTTTTATACCAAGCGCGAGTAATTCATCTATATTTCTCTTCAGAAACTCGTAATAATCGGCTAAGCCGATTGGTTTCGGCGATTCAGCGATCCAAGTTTCATAGAAGTTCGATTTCATATTAGATGAATTCCTTCGACAATATCTTGTTTTAATTTCTCACGTCGTTTACGTTTTTCTTTAAAATATTTTTTGAAGTGGCACATAGTACAGCCACAATTCATATTCCATTTCGAATACTTACCCCATTCGGGTAATAATTCTATGTTCCACCAGTGTGGACGCCAAATATTTTTATACCTTTCGATCGGAAAACCAGGGCGTTCAGGCCCTGGATTAGATCGAGTTAATTCTTAGGCATAGTTTCTTCCTTATCCGCGAAATACCTTTTAATTGCTGCTGAATATTTTTGGTTTGCGATTGCTTGCTGCATTCCTAAACCGCCGAGCATTATAGATTTCTTAATTCCGTTAAGTGGATCATCTTCGGCTAGCACACAATCATTTTCTTGTGGATGATCGAAATTAGCGGTCGTTATGTGATATTGTTTCATATTACCTACTTGGGGTGGCCGACGGAAGTCGAATCCGCGATGTTCTTTTGAACCCAGGGTCACAACCTGGCGCAACAAACCGACAGTTGCCTCAGCCACACTTGACGAGACGGAAAATCACATCTCTAAACTTTGGCTCCGACTAGATGATTCGAACACCTATTGCGTGGTTCAGCGCCACGAGCCTTAACCATTAGACGAAGTCGGAACATACAACTATTTACCTTTGTAATCAGATTCATACCATCCAGTGCCTTTAAAATTCAATGTAGCTGAACATATTACTCGAATCATTTTTTCATTGCACTCGGGACATTTGATAAGAGATTCATCTGAGAATCTCTGTATTTTTTCTAATTCGAAATTACATTGCTCACAACGATATAGATATAATGGCATTATAAAATTCCAGCCTCGTTTCTATTTTTAAAAGTTCTTATATCCTCATCTATTTCTTTTTGAGTCGGATAATATTTTTTTGCGCAATCGTCGCATAAAAGATTTTCGGATCCCGGAAAATAAGTAAGTGGCTTATTATATTCATCGCAGCCGAAACATGGATAATAATTTAAGTCCATAGAGAATTCCTCACTTTAATTAGTCGAATCAACATTTCGGTATCTTCTTTTTCGTATGTTGCGTCTATTCGGCGCATACCAGCAAGCATCTTTTTAACTCGTTTGCGATCTTCCGGTGCGGTTTCACCTAATAGTTCAGGCTTATTATTACAATAATCAGTCCACCCAGTGGAATCCATTGGATCTAATCTCGCTGAATATATTTTTTTCCACCAATTATATAATGATAGGATTTCGATAGCATTCTTTGCCTGCTCCATAGGTTTTCCATATAACTTATTGGCCGGATCAATTCCAGAATTATTATCATAAATCAATTTCGATTCCCAAGTAAGATGGGCAATTCCCGCCTCAGCGCTACGCCACGTTCTCCAACGAAATATTCCATGACTCCACCAAGGCGCAGAATATTTCTTTTTTGCTTCATCATCGCAATTGATACAAAGCCATGCTTTTTCGATTTCAACAAAATCTACTAATTCATCAAATAGACAAGGTAGAAATCTATTGTCAACATCCACCCATTGACCTCTCTTAAGATGCGATGCCTTTGCTGTTAGTTGATGAGTTTTTGTAACCCATCTATTATTGATGTAATATTTAATATCGTATAATCTTCGGAAAGGCCAATAAATAAAATCTTGTATTGCATCTAACGCGGTTTCCGCGATCCAACATCTAATGTTCCATTTGCTGGATGACAATACATATGGTTTACTTTTACCACGAATTAAATTTGCAATTTTAGAACAACTCCAATAGGTAGTCATTAATTCTCTCCAAAAATTTTTCGAAGTACAAATTCATTTTCATTATTTTGTTCTTCGGATATACTATAGTCGCTAAGAACCAAAAACTTTGAAACCTTTGCGGCTCCATTGAGTTCAAAAGTTTTATCAATACTATCATAATGCCGTTGATCTAAAACACCTTTTAAACTTTCACACCAGGTAACCGCCGTGCAATTTCGAATTTTTCCACCCATTTTAATATACGTGTAATAAAAATCCTCGCCGTCATCCATAATTCCAACGAATCTTCCAACTTCGTCATTGACAATAACAATGTCGTTAAGCATTGTATAAGTTTCTTCGATTAATTTGTTAAGAGTTAGATAATTATCCATTGGCAACCTTCGAATATTTTTTGTAGTAATCAAAAAGAAATTGTCCACATGATGCGCCTACATCTCTACCGGGAGGGTCATAAAATTCACATTCAATTCCTTGCGAGTCCAATTCGCCCATCATATGCTTACCATCATCTTTATCGATATACGCAATTTCAACAATTTGATTATTGTCGTTAGTATAGATAAATTTTTGGGTATTATCGATTTCACTTTTAATCGTAGTTTTAAAAATCATTTATTGAAGACTTCTTGCTCATAATCTAGGGGAAAAATTGTTTTGCCGCATATACAACATTCTTGGCCGTAATCATAACAAGAACAATGATACCCCACATCACTTTTATCGCAGGCCTTTTCGTCACTATATTCCGCAGCTACACTAATATCATTATTGAAATCTTCTAGCTTGCTCATACAAGATCCTTAATCTATTTTGTTTCCTAACTTTTCATAGATCGTATTGTGTGTATGGTTTACTCTAACAAAGATTGCCATATCAGAAAGTTCCTTTAAATTTTCGGAGCCGACATAAGTTAACGTGCTTCTTAAGCCACCCAGAATATCTAAAACTGTCTTTTCGACTGGTCCTTTTGCAGGTAACATAACGTGGCGACCTTCAGTTGTGCGATATTTTGCCATACCGTTATTGAATTCCTGCATAGCCTTCTCGCTGCTCATTCCATAAAATTCAACAAATGAATTACCGGTTGAATCGGTAATTTTTTTCGCTTCTACTTCGTCATGCCCCGCTAACATAGATCCGAGCATTACAAAATCTGCGCCGGCGCCGAATGCTTTTGCAATATCACCAGGATTTTTACATCCGCCATCCGCGCAAATAAATGCATTAAGATCATAGGCAACTTCTGAACATTCTGAAATTGCGCTTATCATTGGATACCCGACTCCGGTTTTCAATCGAGTCAAACATCCTGCTCCCCCTCCGATCCCAATCTTTACAACATCGGCTCCGGCTTTGATAAGAGATTCGGTTTGATCCGGGGTAACAACATTGCCGGCCATAATAATTGCTTCTGGATTTTCATCGCGTAATCTTGAAACTGTATCAAGAAAAGTATTGCGATATCCATTGGCAACATCAATACATACTTTGTCTATAGTTTTATTATAGTTTACTCTTTTAAATTTGTCAAGATCTTCTTTATTTGATCCGACCGTATACCAACATAAATTTTTTGCTAGATTAGTTTCAAAAAAGGCTGTTAACTCATCTTCATTATAATACTTATGCAGTGCGGTCATTAACCGATGCCTGCCCAATTCTTTAGCCATCTTGAAACTAGATACGGTTGTCATATTAGCCGCAATAATAGGAATGCACGGCAATGATTTGTTAACCCGGGGAAAATAAAACGTTCTCGATAGATCAACCTCTGATCTCGAATTAATATTATTGGGTTGTGGCACGATTAATACATCATCAAAATCTAATTTAATGTCGTTTGATATTTTCATTTTTATCCGATTTGTTAAGAAATGGAGCGGGCTGCGAGGTTCGAACTCGCATGTCTTACGACAGTGGTTTGGAAGACCACCGGGCAACCAATTACCCAAAGCCCGCTTAAAATTGTGGAGCCCCGAACCGGAATTGAACCGGTGACCTTTCGCTTACAAGGCGAGCGCTCTACAACTGAGCTACCAGGGCCTATTACTATTTATGCTATTTTAATTTGGCGCTCCCGAACGAATTTGAATCGTTATTTCTAGCTTAGGAGGCAAGTGCCCTATCCAGTTGGACGACGGGAGCATGTTAGTGGAGCCGAAGCTGGGAGTCGGACCCAGAACTAGACTATACCAAAGTCTTGTTATACCGTTTAACTATTTCGGCTAGCAGCGTGTCTATCTTCGCACCAGCAATATTCATCCTGATCAATAAGTACCTTGCATTGCTCATAATGATTATGGCCGCAATCAGGACATTTTGATGAAGATATCTTCTCCTGTGACTCTGTACAAGCGGCGCATCTAATAATTCGTTTATTGATTATCTCGTGACCAGGTACTATATCTAGTATCGTTTCGAATATATTACATACATCGATAATTCTCCACTTACAATTACCGCAATGAATATTATCGCTATCCGGAGTAATCGTTATCATGTGATCAAAATTCATATTTTTCCTTTCTACTCCAAAGGTAAATTATTTTCTTCCCGAGCTTTACGTATTTTAAATGACGGCCAAATATTAATTTGATCATCCGTAGATTCCGATAAAATATATCGATAATTCTGATAATTACGATCTTTGCCGAAGAATGATTTTAATTCGTCTTCCGTTTCGCATCGAGTAAAACTTGCGCCGGGTTTGGTTCGATCATACACAGAAACTACATGGCCATCCGAAAATAATCTGTGCCAAATCTTAAAACCGGATGTACTAAGAGTTTTATCACTTACGACTAAATTTTTTGCAGAGCCGGTTAAATTTTTCAAATCTTTTAAAATGGCAATATACAGGTCACTTGCATACGGGGCACCAGACGCCTCAGGATTTTTTCCGGTCATTAACACCGCGACATTTCTTGAGGTCTTTTCTAATGATGTTCCTACCCAGAATATTCCATTTTTTTCATACCAGTAATAGACCTCTCTATCGAAATCCATCCTGTATAAATCGGCACCTATCTTTTTAACTGATTGCGGCCGAGCTTTTCGTAAATCATTAATATCGTTTTTAACGGTTGGCCAGGCGGCGAATTCCATCTGTTCTGGCTCTTCATAAAGCCAGGATTCATTGAAAGAGAGCCTATCGTCAATATCAGATTCAGCTAAAATATCTTGTATTTTCATCTTTCCGACCACTAATCCAATTTTTATCTTCATTAATTTTCATATTTTTTCTTAAATTGGTGCTCCCCACGGGATTTGAACCCGTATACTCGGTTTAGAAGACCGAGGCCCTATCCGGTTGGACGAAAGGAGCAAAAACTTTGGAGCCGATGACAGTACTTGAAACTGCATTACCCGATTACGAAACGGGTTTTCTACCTTTGAAATACATCGGCAAAAACTATTTGCATTGACGGGTTAATTATCAACCGCTAAGTTGACCTCTCACCGCTATTCAGTTGCTCTCAAAGAGCATCCCATTATATTGCCGTGATCGCAACATAATATCGACTGATTTAAGACCACATCACCTGCGTAATCTCTCGTGTCCGCTCCACGATGCAATGCAAATTTTTGAGCCCCCGAAAAGATTTGAACCTTTTCCATCCTGAACCGACGAGTTACGGGGCAAAACTTATCCTGGACTTACGGTGGAGAATGATAGTAGCATCAACCATCAAGAAGGAGAGCAGCATCCTAGTTCTTATGCGCATTATCACCTAGGCCCTCGCTCTTAGTGCGACCTCTTCCCGCTATAGCTGCGGTTCTCTCCCGTAAATCCACGATATTAAAATCTTATAATCTTATATCGTTTTTTTGAATGAATATTATTATAGGCCCATTTTTCAAAACGCTTCGTCGCAGAAATTATTTCCGGAGTTGTAAAATCCGGGGTAAAACCTGCGAGTAGTTCGCCTATAGGTTTATAAATCTTTCTCATGCGATTGATTAAATTTATTTTTACAGCTTTTGGCAATTTTTTATATTGCGTCAAAATACATACCGATACGCTTTCGATTTCGTTTAATCTAATTGGCATTCTAATATCCTATAAATTCTTCAATCTTCTGTTCCCAATGGTGATTTCTCTCAAAATTTTCGTATTCCGAAATTACTAATCACTTCGACTAGCATAAAATTTGACTCACACAGAACATACTGATAATCTTAATATTTATGATCGGCGTGAAAATATTTCTTCATATCATTTAGTGTTGGAAATTTAGCGAACGATGAACCAGGAGCGGTTTTATCATTTAACCCAACTTTATGACCGGATATATAATTGGTAATCCCGAGCAAATTTGAATCGTTATTTCTAGCTTAGGAGGCAAGTGCCCTATCCAGTTGGACGACGGGAGCAATATTAATCTAATGGTAAATTATTTTCTTCTCTAGCTTTACGAATTTTAAATGATGGCCAAATATTTATCTGGTCGTCCGGCGTCTCTGATAAAATATATCGATAGTTTTGATAATTTCGATCCTTACCGAAAAAAGATTTTAATTCATTTTCTGTTTCACACCGAGTAAAACTTTCTCCAGGTTTTGTTCTATCATATACCGAAACAACATGTCCATCGGAAAATAATCTATGCCATATCTTAAAACCGGATGCACTCAATGTTTTATCACTTACTACCAAATTCTTTGGCGATCCAGATAAATTTTTTAAATCGTTTATGATTGCAAGATACAAATCGCTGGCATATGGACTTCCGGACGCATCGGGATTTTTTCCCGTCATTAAAACAGCAACATTTCTAGGTTTCTTTTCTAAAATCGATCCAATCCAAAGTATTCCATCTTTTTCATACCAATAATATACATCATTTTCAAAATCCATTTTATACAAATTGTTATTGATTTTTTGCACGGCATTTGGCCGGGCTTTTTTAAGATCATTAATATCGTTTTTAACCGCCGGCCACGCTGCAAATTCCATCTGTCCTGGCTCTATGAAGAGCCAGGATTCGTTGAAGTCAATTCTTCCGTCAATTCCATCGCCCCAATTTTTATCTTCATTTATTAATTCATTGACCTTCATACAGCTTTTTCACCTAATCTAATGGTAAATTATTTTCCTCTCTCACTTTCCGTAGGCTAAAATATGAAAATGCTTCAGCAAAATTCTTAGCTGATTCAGATAACACATATTGATAATCTTGATAATTTTTACCAACACCAAAATATTTTTTCATTTCGTCGAATGATTTAAAATGTTTAAATGTCTGCCCCGGATTATTTTTATCGTAAAGACTAATTTTATGGCCCGTATCAAATAATTTTTCCCAAATTTTAAAACCGTCTTCACTTAATGTTTTATCGCTTCTTAAACAAATATTATGCATACAGTCTTTTAGAATAGATAGATATAAATCACTTGAAAACGGTGGGACCCCGAATAAATTAGGATCTTTTCCAACCATTCTAACAATATAGGCATACTTTTGTTTTTCTAGTGTAACCGCTAATACAATTTTATCATTCTTTTCTACCCAATAGTAAATGTTATTGGGTAATTCTAACTTTTTTAAATCCATATTCAATACAATAACATTTTCTGGATAAATTTTTATTATTTCCAACACAATATTTTTAATACCGGGCCATGAATTAAACTGCATTTTTTCGGGAGACTCGTATAAAAATGCCCTATTAAAACTCGTTCTATCTGATTCTTCATTGCATATATCATTAATTTTCATATTTTTCCTTAAATTGATGCTCACTGCGGGATATGACCACGCATACTTGGTTTCGAAAATTGAGGCCCTATCCAGTTGGACAAACTGAGCAAAAACTTTGGAGCCGATGGCAGAAATTGAATCCGCATCTCCCGATTACGAAACGGGCACTCTACCATTGAGATACATCGGCATACTTATTTTCACTGACAGGTTACTTACAAACCGCGTGAGTGCGTATATTATTGCTCAATCCCTCGCGTCTACTCTATGCTGCAATGAAATTTTAAACTCTTCTTAAACTTTTTGCTAATTTTTTAGCTTCTTTTCCTAATCGATTTGTTAATTTTCGTCTTTGTTTTTCGGAAGGTTGTTTGGATAAAAATGCTAAAATTGCTGCTTCCGTAATGGTAATGGTTGTCATATTACTCCAGTATATAATTGGTAATCCCGAGCAAATTTGAATTGCTATCTCAAGCTTCGTAGACTAGTGTCCTATCCATTTGGACGACGGGATCGTAATTATTAATAAAATTGGTGCGTTCGGAAGGACTCGAACCTTCGATCATTTCCGATTTGTAAGAACGGTGTCTTGGCCACTCGACGCACGAACGCACTGTGTAAATCTATATATTTTACGCATTAATCTTTCTATTTAGATCATTTATTATTTTTGATAATTGCTTTCGTAACTGGCGGAGGCAAGTTTCTGGTTCCCAGCCTCGGGCAATTAAGTCAAGATAATTATCTAATGCAATCGTGACTGGATCTATTGGTTTAAGCATATTTTCCTCGTATATGAACTACCGCATTTCAGTGTGCTACCACGTCAAAAGCAGCGGCTCCTTGGGCAATTTGCCACGGGACCTATTATTGTAATACATATCTAGAAATTAATTTCCCAAAGAAACTTCAATTTTTAATGCAAATGAGTTCATTCGCTAATATTTATTCAAAATTCGGTGTTAGAATCATTAGCCCCAGTAGGAGTCGAACCTACACTAAATTTCGTTCGAAGCGAAATTGACTATCCATTGCCGATGGGGCCTTATTAATTATAAGATACTCTATCCAGTTGAGTTACAGGACCAGTTAACTTGATATTTTATTAACAAACATTTTATCAATTTCTTCTTCTGCACTAGCCCATGCTTCCTTTTCATTTCGAACAACACGACTAATAAGCATATAATAAGGAGTGTCCAGAGTATCAATCGATAATGCACATTCATTTCGGCAAAATTTAATTAATTTTGGAAAAGGATAAATCGATAAAACTTTTTCTTGGTTCATAATTTTGGTAGACCCTCAGAGAATCGAACTCTTGTATTTCCCTAATCGGGGGAATGTCCTAGCCACTGGACGAAGGGTCTATAAACCTTTCTTTTCATTCTGCTGCCGTTGTAACTTATTGGCAACAGCCGTTCTTTCTTCTTCACTTAACTGATCAACATCAATTCTTGCATCTAATAATTCTTTAATAAGTGAATCTACATCTTTATTTATGCGAGCTTTTTTCTTATGTTTAATCGGCGCATCAATAATTTTCGATGTATTGTGAAGATCAAATGCAAGTAGCATAGATAATGCCAATGGATCAAAAACAATAACGAGTAAAATAATCATCCAACGTACGGCATGATCTAATAAATCCTGACTTGGGTTATCTCCATACATCATTGCAGCAATATATTTAATTGGCCCTACATCAACGTTATTTTTCTGCAATTCTAATTTTAAAGGTGCTTCTTTTTGCTGTAACTGATCAATCTGTTTCTGTTTATCTTGCATATCAGAATTGATTTGCGCTCGTTCTTTTTGCTGGCCGTTTCGAACTGTTAGTGCCTTTGTTGCACCAGTTTCATTTGTGCTGCTCGAAATTACTTGTGTTATTGCGGTATCTAATTGTTTAAGTGTGCCTTCATCGGATTGTTTTTCTGCTTGTAAGGTTGTAATTTGGCTATCGTAAATTCCAATATTCGATTGAATTGCATCGCCAGTTAAACTTTGTGCTACGTGAGCCTTTGAAAGAAAACCAAAAATACCGATTGAGGTAATCGTCATTAAAATTATAATTGCGGCTGATAGATAAATTCTTAATAAGAATTTGGTTCGACCCCAATTTTCGTGAAGAAATAGTGTAAGAACTACCTTCGCAATTTCTAGTACCGTGCCCATTGTTATTACAGCAGTAAATGCTCCAGAAAAAATACTTGTTAAACCATTAATTGAATAAAAAGCTGCGGTACAACTTATCGATAATGCAGCCAAAAGGAGTGCATAATCTAAAAATTTGTTCTTCAAATCACTGTCCTATGATTTAATTATATTACAGATCTGCGCTACCACAGATCTTTCGAATTTAAAAAAGTGAACGCAGGTTTAATAATTGAAGGTGAATTCCACTTTTTAGTATTTTCTGAAATTTTTTGTAATCGATCCGCCGCACAATTATTTTCAATTAAAATTGCGGTTTTTGCATTATGCAACGTATTTGCACGAAGACTTATTTCGGCGTCCAAATGTTCTTTGGATAAATCGGAGAAATTAATTGGGTTGCCATTTTGATCTTTAAAAATTAACCCTCGACCACCGTTCGTTAATAACTTTCCTAGCCATTTTAATCCGTCAGGCGTTAATTCCTCGGTATGTTGTATGATTAATTTAATTTTATGTGCGGTTAATGAAAATATAATTATAGAAATGAGGCCTTTAATTTGTGCGATATTTTCAATTCTTACCAATGGATAATAATCATCGATTGGTGAATCTAAAATAGTTACATATGCCTGCACCTCTTTATTTTCATCACAGATTAGATAAAAAATTTCATTACCGAATCGAAGCTGTAAAATATTTTTTCCATCTATAGAATCAAAAGGTATTGCTGCGGATATATCAACCGTATTCCAACTAATTGACGGAATTGCATCTGCATATAAAATTTCATTTATTTTCATACTCTATAGATATGTCTTTTCGTCTACTACGGTTAATACTCGTATCGATTCAATAGTATGGACGCCGTTGCTGTACGGACAGTATGAATTAAAATTCTCGATTTGATTTTCTGTTAGAATGTCTTCATATGTTTCCCGCACAGTAGAATCTGACGATTGCCCGTGAGGCCAATCACCATCCTTATCTTTGATAGCCTTAAAAATCGGCTTTAATTTTTCCAGCACATCGGTAGTGATCTCTTTAATCGACATTATATAATCGGCATCATTTGTGTCTGCCTTAATTACCAACAGTAGTTTTTCCAAAAACCCTTTCCTTATTTTGCTAATCTTGCAAGTACCGCACGATCTATAATCTTAGCTGCATTAGCCCAGGCAGTTTCTTCTCGATAACAAAAGCTGCTAATTTTTCGATAGCCATCCTGTATGTAACATCTACCATCTGCTCTAATCACTCGAGCCGTAGGATAAATCGACTTTACTTTTTTAATAGCTTCTTCTAGTATCATAATTTTGGTAGGGAATCGGAAAGTTGAATTCCGGTCTCATGATTGAGAATCATGCATCCTAACCACTGGACGAATTCCCCATAATTTTGGTAGGGCGTATCGAATTCGAATCGATGCTCCGAGATTGAAGGTCTCGTAACCTAACCGCTAGTTGAACGCCCCATAATTTCTAATACTTTCCGAACCCAATATTAAATAGATCGTCGATGGATTTCAAATGAGTATGTTTCAAAAAGTATTTATTCTTACATTCATCAGAACAAAACGAATAAAATCCAGGAACTGGGCCATAACATTTGTGACACATAGTTGTGGGCTTTTCGGTTCCATTAATAGGAGCAACTTTCCCGTTTAGACAATCTGCCATCAAAAAGCCCTCCCATAATGATGTCGTATTACCTGTTCCATTCTAGCCTTACCAACGGGATTCATACTATGCACTCGAACACCCTTGACCGGCCAAATATTTTTTTCTTCCATATAACAAATAATGTCATACCCGGACTTTACATGTGGACAACGATTAAAAAATGTTGTTTCAGCCGTTTTCATATCACCGATATGATAATTTGAATTTGTGCATTCTAGGCAAGCGCCGATATCGTGATCGAGACTTGCAAATATGACTTCGCCCGTTTCTAACGCCGCGATTGCTTCCTCATAGCTCTTGGCCCAATCCCATCCGATGCATCCGAATTTTGCTGGATCGCGTACATCATCTAACCAAAGATATATCATTTTATTGTCCCAAAATATAGATTAATTTTTCATCTTTTGGAAGAACACGAATTATTTCACTTTCTATTATAATTCCCCCGTTATCGATGATGTATGCAGGCCCATTTCCAAGACTAGCTCTTCCTATCAGTATAGTTCGGTTAATCGGATACCCATTAGCCGAATATTCAACTAAATCATAAATATCGTACTTATAATCAAAATCAAAATTTCCTAAAACAGATTGTCGCATCGCATATCCAATCTCATTGTCCCAAAATATAGATTAATTTTTCATCTTCTGTCAAATACCGAATTATTTCACTTTGCAGTACAACTGTTTGATGGTCAGTCCAATATGCCGATCTACTTAGATAGTATGTAGGTATCGTTAATTTAACAATATCCGACCAATCCCCATCTACATGACATTTGACGTAATCGCCGACATGATACTTGAATATTTCATCGCTCATGAAAATTATACCTGTTTCGTATATTATCCCTTGTTGAAACTATAGGGCGTCCAGAGAATTGAATATTTAATTCTAAAACTTGGTCGGAATGGTGGAATTCGAATCCACGTCGTCCTGTTCCCGAAACAGGTGCCTCAAACCACTAGGCTACATTCCGAAATAGCAAACTACTCGGGGTCGAATTTGGTTGGTTTTCCTTCCTTCGACAGTTTGCTGGGTAAACTTATTTTATTGGCTACCAGAGAGGAACTCGAATCCCCATCACCAGGATCAAAACCTAGGGTCCTAACCAATTGAACGATCTGGCATCAAAATTTGTAATTCTTATAAATCTTCCAAAAATCAGCTCGATTTTCAGCAGGAATAACTTTTAATCCCAGTGCCGAAAAAACATCCTCTTCTGTTTCACTTGCTATAATATGGCCATCTTTGAAAAGACCATATTGATTCAACTTATCGAAACCTTTATTCTTGCAATATGTTCGCATTGCAATATTGAACTGAGCATTGCCGGTAGCGTGAAGGCGCGCGGATCCAAAACTTTCCTTTGGCACGGTAATGAACTCAACTTGAATTTCCTTACCATAACACAATACCTTAAGGCTGAGTAAAGAACCGCCAGACCGATGTACTGCGCTAGGAAAAACGTCACCTACGACATCGAGTAATTTGCTAATAGCGCAATCAGTTATTACAAAATCTAAATCTCCGATTTCAGTTTTTCCGCGCCGCCAAGAACCACAGATTTCGAAATTAATATTTCGATCGGTTAACACATCTAGATAGGCTGAAATAATGCCATAGGCCTGAGATCGTGTAATTTTGTTTTCAACCGCAGTGCTAGACATATATCCAATTTCGCTCTACTGAATTTAACAACAAATATAGTATAGCAAAATTGGATATGAATGTCAAGAGAAATTAAACTCTTTGTTTTTAATAATCTAAAAATGGCGGGACTGATGGGATTCGAACCCACGTTAAATAACTTAATCGACAATTAAGCGCCTTAAACCACTTGGCTACAGTCCCATTAAAAATTATCGTCTGCCTCTTTTAATGCTGCGGGTAAAGCCATATCCACGTAACGATCTCGGTTTGGGACCGTAAGGATGCGGGCCACGCCACGCTCGCCATGGGCCAATTCCAATAAATATTCCGCGTACAAACCACGCCGAATCGTAATATCCATATGGAGCGCAATCATACGGAGCATATGAATAATATCCCCATAGACAAACCGGTTCTTCTACGACAGCAGGCTGTGGCTGTTGAACAATAACCTGTACTCCGGCCTGCCCCTCCGCCACTAAACTGCATAATATTAATGCTACTGCGAAAATTAAATTTTTCATTGCGTCCTTATTTATGTCGATTATTCTGAGGATGGGATCAAACCATCTCCGCCGGACTCCGCGCCCGGTGTTCAAACACTTTATTGGTTTCGAAAATCATAAGTGTCGCGACACTTTGATTATATCCTGCCAATTGGTCCTGGGATCTGTAACCGCGCAGCTACTCTTCACCCAATCTTTTAAACTACTCAGAAACTTTTTATTTTTCTACTTGCTCCGCCAAGTTTTCTAATTCTTGTGCAATTGTCTGTTCGATAAATTTATTTAGAGTAATATCTTGTTCGTGAGCCATTAGCATAATTGTATGTAATGTTTCTTTATCGAATTCTAAAGGAATTTCAACTCTTTCATCATAAGAAGTATGATTAACAATTGCCGTCAATTTGTCAAGAAAATCTGCGGTGGTTTCTAGTTCCGTAAAGTTTACGCCGTCGTATGCTTCATGACTATCGACGCCATACGCTTCATTTTCTTTTAAAAATTCGTCCAAATATTCAGGATTAGACAATCGGTACGCATGACCAGTTGAATAATCAAAAACCTCCGCGGAAAAAACAACCTGGGTTACATTATCAAAAATAATTGATGCCTGCACACCATCGACTTCACCGTCCCAGTAATCTAATAAATAAGCGTTCTCACCGTAACAGCTCCAACCGTATTTTTCTCCGCTTGTAATCTGGTACTTAATTCCAACTAACCATTCACTTAGAGTAATCATTATTTTTCCTTTTAATGTGGGTTATCCTACATATAATTCGGTAGTACCCTGTATTCCTAGATGCTTGTGATGCAAGGATTTCGAAAATGCCTTTCATCACTCTTTTATTATAGCAACTATATTATTGCCTGTCAAGAGATAAGTTATTAACGATATCGGAAAATTCTTGGAAGGAGTAAACTCGAGTATACGGAACCTTAATCTTTTCATCGGCATCTTGATTCCATTCTCTATCGCGTAGAAATAAAACTGTATCCGTACTTTTTTCTGAAACCTCGATCAAATTTTCTGGCCTATCATCAATTATTGCATCCAATCGTAATGCTCTTGCAATTTCGCCTTTTTGTTTTTCAACCAATACCGTGGGATATTTGATTCCGCAACACGATAACCATTTTGCGGTCTGAATTTCTATTGGGTCTCCCTCGGTTATTACCCGTGTAGTAATGAAATATAATCGATATTTCTTTGAAAATGCAGTCATATCAAAATTTAAGATATCCGAAAACGGCATATTATGTAAATAAAAATTTTTGGTGTTTGAAATCACATCCCATGCCTGCTTATGAATTTCCGGAGTTAAATTCCAATTTGATTGAAACCAATCTTTAACTTCGGCGGGCAATACCTTTCCAGTTAATTGTTCGCAAATCGTATGATAAGGTGTGGTGAAATCCGATAATACTCCATCAATATCAATGCCTAATCGTAATCTAGTATCTTTCATCTAATCCTTTTGGTGTCGCCGATCTGATTTGAACAGATGGCATCTTCCATATGAGAGAAGCGTTCTACCGAGCTGAACTACGGCGACACATATAATTTGTGAAGTTTAATAAGAACATCACCGTGACAGCGATGTCTAGGTCTGCAAAAGCATCCTAAAATATCAGAATCTTTTAAACATGGTATTAATTCGAGTATCTGTATTCTTCTGATTTGTTCAACATGTGACCATTTTGGATTCCCCAATAACCATTCTTCATAGGCATCGACAGATTCATCAATGGATCCTACTTGTACAGACGCCTTTGTATTTTTAATCGGAAGATGGGTGAATGGATTGCCGTAAATGCTACCACGCCCAATATAAATTGTGAATGGCTCGAATCTTTTATCTACAACTTGCATAACTATCCCTAGTTAATTTGGTTGCGGGGCTGGGAATTGAACCCAGAAGGCCGAGTTTATGAGGCTGGCCGGCAACCTCGCTCCCCGCAGTGGTATTTATAATTATCTGGAACGCTATAATAAACTCTAATCACGGTCCTTCGGCAATCAGTTAGCTAATGAACGACGCGTGCATATTGATAATTCTATGAGATCGATTAATCGCTATAAACTAGGCAGCTTTAGGAAAATAATTAAACGTAAAACATGGGTAATAATCGTCATAATTATCGGTACCTAGTGTTAGCCAAACATGCCCATCCGAAACGTCAACTAAATTTTATCCAGAGAAATCGTAATTATCTTCGATTTTAACTCTAGCAAAAGGAATCGCATAAAAGATAAGGCCCACAGGATCTTCAACAATTGCGACATCGTGCATCATACTACGATATCCATCTGATTCATCTTCAACAGCTTCGAACACCGTCCCGTTTAATTTAAATCTATTGCAGTCAACGCCATAAAAATCTGCTTCTTGTCCAACTTCAAATTTCATAATTACTAGACCTCTTCAATGCGATCGTTTTAAAGTATGAGAGCATGACTACATTAGCCGTACTCTACGAATTATGGCGGATGGTTGAGAAATCGAATCCCCTTCCTTTCGGAAGCCTCCTGCTTTCAAAACAGGCTGAACACCTTGTTCGGAACCATCCTTCTGGCGGCTAGCAGACCACTCGAAGGCCAATCCTTGTGAGATCGCAGTGCTTTCCAAGCACGCTCGGAATCCTATCCAATTTACTAGCCCCTAGTTAAACCCACAGGTAATCTAGGCAAAATTCAACAGCAAACTTATTTTTCAATCTTCATCAACTGATGCTTCTTTGTATCACAATCACCATTACGATGCATTTCTTCAAATTGTTTTCGATTCTTTGCCCACCATTGTTTCCAATCTGAAGTTCTTTTATTGTTGAGCAAGGGGAGTAGATGCTTACAATTATTGCACCAAAATTTCATATGACTCCTTAAAATTTTGCGCTTATCCGGTGCGGACCCGGCTTCTCTCTTTTAACAATCACATGCATATGACCAACAAAGTGTCCTAAACCCGTTAGACGATCGCGCAAATTTCATTAATTTTTCTTTCACATTGTATTAATAGCATTTATTAAAAATATTGCCGTTCCTATTTCGGGCGAAATTTTAATATCTGTTAAATCAATTGTTTTAACGACCTTATCACCGGTATCAAATTCTTTTGAAATAATAATACCAATAGCCTTATTATTTTTACGAATAATTTGCTCGATATTATATTTCATTAATCTTTCTTTCGATCCTTAAACTGTTTAAAGCAATCTTCAAAATTCTTATCCGAAGAATATCCTATTCCAAATAATGTAATCGTAAACAGCGTCTTAGCATGTTGATATAGCGCTGCCATTGGATCAATTTTTTTTGCCTTTTGCAATGCAACTTCAAATTTCATTCTACCCCTTATTAGTTCTTTCGATTTGTAAAAATATATTTAATTGCATTAACCAACGTTTTGATTCCACCAATAAACCCTGGTTGCGGGGCTTCGATTGGGTTTTGCTCATTAATTGGATTCTGTTTTTGTGCCATATTTACTCCGTTAATCTAAAAATTAATTGCTCACCGGTCGTAAGTTCTCGAATAATTTCACTTTCAAGAATAATTTCAATATGCGTGGGTTGAATAACATACGCCAGCCGGCCTACTCAAAGGCTGCGACCGGTAATTCTAGCGACGTGTGTCTGACCGCCGTCGCCAAACGAATATTCGACATAAGAACCAACTTCGTATTTATAGATTCCCATTGAATCCTTTCTTATTCGGCTAACCTTAAAATTAGAGCTTCATCTTTTGTTAACTCACGAATAATTTCGTCTTCAAAAACATAATCTCGATTAGACATGTGGTAACCAGGCAAGCTAGGCAAGCCTTCATTCCACACTTCAGAATATACAATTAACGATGTGCGTATCGAATTAACCGCGACGCCCAGTTCGTCGTTCATTTGGTATTCAACATATGCGCCAATTTCATATTTGTTTTTCATTCGGCTAGTCGATTAATTAAAACTTCAACCGGAGTTAACTCACGAATTATTTCGCTTTCTAAAAGTATGTTTCCCATTTCGCTAGGCGTGATATAATATGCCGGCGACTCAGCCCAATCAGTGAGTCCCCAAATTGATACTATCCGAGATGCCGGAGCATCGACATTTTTGTAATCGAATAAATATTCAATATATGCGCCGATTTCATATTTCCATTTCATAGCGCCCCTTCGTTTGAAAAAAAATGGTAGGCGAGGTCGGGTTCGAACCGACGACCTTTCGATTATAAATCGAAGGCTCTATCCAACTGAGCTACTCGCCTACATTTAAATGATGGTGTGATTTAATTTTTGATTAGGAATATGGTATTCACTCCTAAGAAGTCGTATAATACTTTCTGAATCATCGAATTTAATCCATTCACCATTTTCGATATTTACATTAAATTTATTTAATAATGCATTTTCAACTTTTCGTCTATCTAAAACAAATTCATAATGCTTAACTTTATATTGTTTAAATGGATCGCAAGTTTGATATGCGAGAAGTCTCTTATTTAAATCCATCGTCATACCAATTTTTAAATGATCTGGCCATATTGGATTCCAAATTAAATAAACAATGCCTTCTTTACAAGTTTTAACATCGCCACCGCGCGAAATTAACAGTTTTAAAAATTCTAGCCCTCCCATTTTTCTTGCATAATTTTTACTGAATTTATTATTATGCTTGGGCCGACAGTCTCCATAAATCTCGATATATGCCTGCATAATATTTTCATTAAGAGAAAATAAACCTTTTTCAGGAATAATACGGTTATTTATCATTATATCAAATGTTTGCTTAATTCTTGATAATTTATCTTGATTCATTTTCCTATTCTTTAATTATATAACTTTTGGTGGGTCCAGCGGGACTTGAACCCGCCACCAACCGGTTACCCGTGTCCATTCGGTAAACGCCCTCGCCAGATTCGAACTGGCATCATTCCTTTAAGGACCAAAGCCGGTTGCTCTACCAGATGAGCTATAGACCCATAAAAATTTTTGGTGCGCCCACCGAGACTCGAACTCGGATTGATCGGGTAAGAGCCGAATATTCTAATCCATTGAATTATAGGCGCACTATTTTAATATCGTTAGCCTACAGGCCCATCTGCTAAGCAGACCGCACGGGTAGCGTGGCTCCGAGGTAACCGTCGCCAGTTATTGTTCCACGGACTTTTCCTGTATGTTTCGTTCGCGTGTGCTATTAAACTTTGTCAGAGTGAGTCTCGACCTCACAACCTACTGAGTACAATCTCAGCGCTCTACCATTTGAGCTATCTGACTGTCCGGCGCTTTCAACCGGAACCACTCCACCTTTTAAGGAGTGTTTGACTTTAAATTTGCTGGTCCCTAACACGGTACCAATCCAGGTAGTATCCGGATTAACTCCGGTCTACCCACTGCCGTCATGCTCGGCCCACAAATTAATTAAATATTACTATTAAATGACAAATCGAAACTGTCCGATCTTAAAGATGCCCGATGGCCAGTAGCTCGAATCCTGCTCAGCCGGGTAAGAGCCGACTGCATCTAACCATCAATGCTTACCGCCCATATGAAATTGTTTCTTACCTTTTACCAACATAATATTTGATAATCTTGTATAACCTAAATAATTTTGATTGGGAATTTTTTGGTCTTCACGCAGTGCTTTAATTATTTTATCTGAATCTGAGAATTTAATCCATTCACCTTCTGCTGCGTGAATTTTAAATTTTTCCAGCAACGTTGATTCTGTACTTCGGCGATTTAATACAAATTCATAACCTTTTACAGTATATAATTGTCTAGGATCATATGTCTGATATGATATTAATCTTTTGTCTAAATCCATAGTCATACCAATTTTTAAATATTCTGGCCAAGCGGGATTACCAATTAAATAAACTAGACCTTCCTTACAAGAAGTAATATTTCCCCCGCGTTCCAAATTAACCTTCAATAATTTAAGCCCTGCTAATTTTCTCGCATAATTACGGCTAAATCGTTGATTAGAAATTTCTCCTAACATGCCATATATTTTGATATACTCGGCTAGCATTTCTTCATTGATCGAAAAAATACCGTTTTCAGGAATAATTTTTTCGTGGATCATTTCTGCTATCGTGTTTTGAATTCTATCTATATTATTTTTATTAAACATAATCTTTGGCTGACCCCATGGGATTCGGACCCACATCGTCGATATTAACGGTATCGCGCATTACCAATTATGCTAAAGGTCAACACTTTTAAAAGTCCATTTCTAAAATTTTGGTGCCCAGAGAGGAACTCGAATCCTCAAACCTTTCGGTGGCGGATTTTAAGTCCGCTGCGGTTTCCAATTTCGCCATCCGGGCACAATCTTTTAAATATCGGCGGCCAGTTCATCTTGGCACTTTGTACATAGATAATATGGTAAGATTTGAACTATCGTATCTAAAAATTTTCGGAGAGGTGGGGATCGAACCCACTCGATGTCCTGTTCCCAAAACAGGCGGCTAACCCGTAGCCCACTCTCCGTTTAAACTTGCTCTCGCGCCCGGATTCCTACCGGGGTCTCTGTTCTCAAGCGAACAGGCTCTAAATCCAGAATTCTTTTCTATGAATCGTCTATAGCCGTATCATAGATTATCCTTCTGTTTAGCGTTAGTTTAAACTGCCCCGTCGGACATTTATCTAGCGCTCAATTGAGCTACACGAAACTTTAAATAATAACTCTGGTATTGCACAATAACATTACCAATGTTAGTATGCAATTATACTGAATCGTCCAGCAGCCATATATCAGTTACTAGTTAAAATATTCGACGGTTTAGCCCAAATATGAGAGGCACTGAATAGATAATTTCTTCCGGGGGTAGTGTGAGGTTACAATCTCACAACCGTCGAATATTTTAACTAATTTTGACGTGTACTCGTTATGAAGGGAGTATTCTAATTTCTCCGAAATTAGTCATCCATTACTTCATTTATTAACCTCCACGCCAAACCTTTAAACTTGTGGGGCAGTGTGTATTCCCTGCCCCTATATTACAATGCCATATAATTTATATATTTGCTACTTTGAAAATTGGTGCAAGCGGAGAGAGTTGAACCCCCAATGTTAACTCCTAAGAGAGCAGGGTTACGGCCTGCCGCATCACACCCGATAGATGCCTCGCTTGCATTTAAAAATCTTTTATCCTATACCACAATAAACTTTTGGTGCCCTAGGCGAGAGTCGAACTCGCAATGATCTTTTAGATCGACGAAGATTTTGAGTCTCCCGAATTTGCCATTCTTCTACTAGGGCACAGCTTAAACTTTATGGCGAGTTACCGTATGGTCAAATTTGCAAATTCAACGCGCCGGATTCACCTAGTAGGATAAATTGTACGGTGCATATTCGAATTCTACCGTCTTCAATTTTCTCCCGATAATAAAACTTTGGTGCCCGCGGAGGGAGTCGAACCCCCACTCTTTTGGAACTGCGTCCTAAGCGCAGCGCGTCTGCCATTCCGCCACGCGGGCATTTCTTAAACTTGGGACGGGGTTTCACCGTCCGCCGCTTCGAATTATTCAACGAAGCTAACACCTAAATATTCCGTCGCATTTTTAAAAATGCGGAAACAAACCGGGGAGCTATGGATTTCACGGAGTGGCATTGCCCGTCAGAGTAATGTCACTTAGTCGCAAACCCTACCCAGTAGGATTAATGCGAACGTTCCACCATCGGTGATCAACCGAATTTGTGTCTATCTGCTCCTAGTATGCTGTCTACTCCAATGGGATTTGAACCCATATCTGCGACGTAGCGCCGCTCTGCCTGTTGAGCTATGGAGTTTCTAGGCATACCAATTCTAAACTTTGCCAGTAATAATACGGCCACTGGCAGGACCTTTCGATTTCGAATTAAGAGGTATACAACCAGCATTTAATTCGGAAATCTTTTCATCAACTACATTCGTTTCAATTGTCAAACATCCATGATGAACTTTGTCCTGGGACAAAATGTTTTTGTTTCCATCACAGTTTACTTCTTAATCATATCACTTTCAAACTCTGTTGTCAACTTCTTTTTTCAACTTGATGCCTTTGTGTCCTACCACTTTCTTAGTGTAGCAAATTGCCCTGTTCTTGTCAACCTAAAATTTTTGGTGGAGCTGGAGAATTTTGAAATCTCGGCCTCCGCATTGCAAGTGCGGCGCTCTCCCTCTGAGCTACAACCCCCCACGTTTCTACTACTTTTCAATCATACAACAGTTGGTCTGCATTGTCAACCGTTAATTTCATTTCGAAGTCTAATGACAACTTCATCCTTATCGGCAAAACGATTGCCAAAAATACGTTCACCGTCAATTGTTTCGTAGTTGCCGGCCGGAGCAATAGTTCGATACAACTCAACCAATCGTTCCTCTGCCGCGGACAAAATTCTGTTAATACGCAAATCTCGCATCGTTCCTCAATTCTTGACTACTTATTTAGTTTAGCAGCATTCAACGATAATGTCAATCTGCTAATAATTACAGCTTCGGAACAGAGCGCAAATACTCTAAAACTGTATCATACACGATTGCTTTCCCTAGCTCGTAATCGTTAAAGCCACGACTTGCAATCCTTCGTTCAGTTTCGAGCCATTGAATAAACTCATCGAGCTGTTCCTTCGTCATACCAGTGCCTTTCTCTGCTAATTTGAGTCTACAACATCCCATTTTCGTACTCTAGACGAACGAGGTTTAAGAAGTTTTAACCCGCTGCGTCCACTACGCGCCGGCTTAAAGTTCGCTTTCTTGTGCGCTCGTGTAGTAATTCCGCAAAGCCCACAGCGTTTACTCTTCATTACATTCCCCTCACTGAAATAATTATAGCAAAGTTCGATACCGAATGCAAGTGAAATCAATCGAAAAACCAAGAAAAATGCTCCATTGAAAACAAAGGACTTAAAAACGCCCCAGTATGCCCCTGCTTAATATCGCTATACTCAGCCATATCGGCACCACTGCCAGGGGCACACGGCGTCAAATCTAAGAAATCGGCCCTTTAAAATCAACAACCTACTATCAAACAATGGTGGAGCTGAAGGAAATCGAATCCTTGTTTACTCGTTGCGAACGAGTCGTTCTCCCACTGAACCACAGCCCCCAATCTAAAAATGCGTTAAAAAGCATATTTTAATAAATATTTTCATATGAAACCGATATTGTTTATCGCATTTTTAATTTTTCCCGTTTCCATGAATGCTCAACCATGCTACCCGCATTGGGTTAATTTTCATATTATTCCAGCGTCACCAGACTTTGTTGCAAGACAAATACCGCTGGGAATATGGGCTGATTGTAAAATTACTAATTCTCGTCCTCCCGAAACCTTCTTAAAGAACATAATTAATTATTATGGTGGCCCCAAATATGCTTCAATTTTTTGTGAGCCTACTAAAATAGGTAGGCAGTTTTCGATAATTCTTTTTGCAAATTCAAAAAATAATTCTGAAGAAAATGACGATTCCGATGATGACTAGCTCGTTAAAATCCTAAATTCTTATATCTACAAACTGCCGATTTTAATCGTTCATTTGGCTCCTGGGGATGTTGCAATGCATTTACAAACTGAGCCAACTCGTTATCGGATAATTTCCATTCTGCTGGTTTAAGAGCAATCCAATCTTTAAATTCGTAACGATTAGCCAATCTCTTATATACGTTTCTTAAATCAGCATCTAAATGTTCTTTCATATCTCCCCCATAAAACGAAAACCTTGACCAATGTGGCCAAGGTTTATAGAATCCTATTAAACCTCGACTCAATCGATTAAATTATTTACGGCCGTTTCTATCACTGGTGCGGCTATGTTGGAGTAATTCGAATAATCAATCAGCACATCGGCTTTCTTAAATACATCGAATTTACGCTCAGTCAGCATATTCTTTGTTCCCGGTTTAGTTGTAAAAACATTTTGCATATAATGTATTTATACCTTAGAAAAAGTTTTTTCTGCTTATTTTAAAATAATTTTAAAATAAATCTTCATTACCAAGCCACTTAATCATGGGCATCAATAATCCGATACTTTTTGATAAATTTTTGTCGATGGCCTCATTTAATGCATTTTTAGAAGAAAGAATTATTCCAATTTTACCACCATAGTTAAACCAATCATTATTCAATTCTTCTTTTGAAATTGGTCTATTATTATAATCGGTAATCGAAAAGTATTTATTAAGCTGTATCGAATGCAATAGCCAACGCAACCCCTCGGGTGTTAAATCTTCCGACGGCCTAATTTTTAATTGCTTTTCGTTGTGCAGAATCGACAAAATAATTATTGTTATTAAGCCTTTTTTATGAGAAATATTTTCCATTCGAATGAGTTCGTTATTTAATGTTGTTATTGCTAATGCCGTTAAACATTCATTCTCATCGAGAGTAAAATACGAAATAAAAAATGCATCTATACTTTTGTAAATTTTTTCTAGATCTACTATCTTATATAACGTAGAATTTTCTGGCTTCTTTTTCCCCTTTGCGCTCACTAATTCTACAGATCGAGTAATTTCATTTATTTTCATATAATTATTTACTGTTTCTATCCCACACCGGTATACTATAAGTTTCGATCTCGGGCATTACGTTTTCGTTCCGTATAAATTACTGAATCGAAATTATTTTGAAATTAATTCTAACACAGTGTTAAATGGTTTAATTTTTTTCTTCATAATGGGTAGGGTATTAAACGTCCAATCTTCTGCGCCGTCATATTCAAGACGGCTTAACCACCAATTATTTCCGACTACGACGAGATCCGCTGCAATTTCTTGACTGCCATATCCGCTATTGTAATTTACATTCCCTATTTTTTCGAACTCTTGCCATGAAATAACATATTTTCCGTCGCTTGACCCAACCCAATTAACATCCTCTACCGTCTTATCGCAAATAGTAAGATAACCAATTGTTTCTATGAGTAAATTTGTCATTTCATTGCCCCAACCTAAAAATTTCGTCATTGGAAAGTTTTCGAACAGTCCGCAAAAATCGAAAAATCCTAAGGACATTGCCATCTTCAGACACATTAATGTAAACTATCGTTTCGGCTGGATCATATGGATCATGATAATCAATCTTACTCACAATTCCAATATTAATTGAATCGAGTAGACCCCACATTGTATCAAATTCAACATGATCCCCGGTCTTAATTTTTACGGTTTGCATTCTATTCTGTCAAATTAACGTCGAGAATTGGAAATTTATCCTGCACCTTACCACAATCCATGCAGAGATTAAATTCAAGATAATCGCCGCCGCCGATTCCTAAATTATCCGGAACATACCCATCATGCTCAAGCTCTCCAAAAGTAACAAAACATAAATCCGAACATTTTCCCGAAACCGTTAAAATACGATCACTACTGCACGAGTTGCAAATCATTTAATATCTCCTAGTTGAAAATTTCGTTCGAATTGCGCCAATAAGATCATTAAGATTTTCATAAAGAGGAACATTGTATTTTTTGCAGACGATATCAATATTACCTTTACGATAGTACCCTTTTGGGCAGCATACTAAAACTTGCTGCGTTTTTGCCTGAAGGCCCAATTCCAATAAAGTAACAGGCGCCTTAGTTAATTTAGCCTGTTCTTCATCTGACCCAAATACATAAATGCACAAATTAGCTAAATCTTGCCCCGCTAATTCCCATTCAACCTGTTGCCGAAATCGATGATCCTCGATGCTTTGCACCCATGAAGAATCCCAATCATCACGCCTGGGATTAAGAAAAATAACATTTAACTCGGTTAATGCATTGACGACTCGCTCTTGCCAATTTTCTGCTTTTCCTTGCTCGATCGCACCGCCAAGAAAAATGACTGGTCGATCGACGGTATAAGCATTCGGGGCCTTAACTTCAATCATTTTTAATTCTAACCTTTAATTTCAACTAAATGCCAATTATATGCATCGTCGCCTGGGCGGTAACAATACTTATATTGGAAATTACAGTACTCTAGCCAATAAATTATTCCGGATATTGGACACCGACGGGGGAGATACGTAAATCTCTTAACATTTTTAATATCACCAATAAGAGGCAACGGCTTTGGCTTTGGATAAAATCTCATTTATTCTACCTTCAACTTCTAAAGTTGTTTAGCAAGTTTTAAAACTGCGGGACTTATATTCTCGATGAGTTTCAAATATTCCGAATCGACCAAATCTTCTATGTACATACTAATGAAATTAAGCGAGGCCGCTTCGGAAAATGAAATGTTCGCTGTCTTACTCTTCGTCTTCCCATTCTTCATAATCGTTATCTGGGGTCGTCGCCTGCTTCGTGAACATCGGAAAGAATAAAATTATGCTTCCCACTAACGAGAGTGCAATACCGATGCGTGGATTAAAACCGAAAATTAGGCAAGCGATAACGATTATAATTCCGCCAAGTCTAACAAAATTATTAAATGATTTATCCGAAAGTCTCATTTATACCTCCGCCAATTCTCGGATCTCATCCAACGTCTGGTGACGCAGCACAACGCCGTTTCGGAAAACAAGCTCGAGTTGATTACCATATACACCTTCACCATTATCCTGCACCGTACTGAATAACCCAGTATTCTCAGAATAAATTAGCGCTGGACGACCCTTGAAAGATGCCTTTGATGGATCGCCTTTCGGCGCCTTCCACACAGGAGTATCAATATTGTCGAATCGTACATTGCAGAACTTCATAGCAGACTTCATTGAATCGCGATTAATTCCCTTATGGAGTAGCCCACCGCCCATACCCACAACAATGTTTTCGACACTCCACCCGGCGTTCTTAACCGTCTCATACAATTTACGGATGGAAAAAATATCCATCCCATCGCCCCAAAGCAGGCCAACACATGGAGTCAGTACCTTGTATCCTTTACTATTAACAGAATAACCAAACCGATCTCCGAGAATTTCAAGCAATACAGGAACCTTAACAGAAGGATCACCAGAATCTGGACGAGCAACAACTTTAGTTTTACCATGAAGAATTTGATCTCGGAAAGTACCACCTAAAATTTCACGAACAAAATATTCATCATCGTAACTGTCGATCACGATACTAAGAACGGGCGCATCTTTATATGCTTCTAGAATTCGTGCAACGACATGTCGTTCACCTTCGGGGCCTTCAATAGTTTGCACAAAATGTTCGGTTGCCGGAACGCTAAATGCACTTACCCTATCTGCTCCGTAATATTGATGCAGCAGACTCATTCCAATAACGGTGTCTGTGCCCTTAAAATTCATAAGATGCGCGGCGCCGCCAATTGCAGCCTGATGGGGCCCTGAAACAGCACGGCCGCCAAAATCATGCAACATAAACGGTAAAGCAGCATAGGAATCGGAGGTCAGTGAGAGATATTCCTTGGCTAGTTTCTTAACTTCGCGACTTTGGGTAGCAACAATACTCCCATACCAATTTCGCATTAGTCGAGTTTCACACCAACCCGGCAACCAGGCGCATTTTTCATCTGTGCTTTCAACGGTGAAGACGACATTGTTAATGCCATTATTGGCAATATTAAATGGGCGGCCCTCCTTGATTGCTCGAATTTCAATTGGCAATCGTCCATGATACCTATCCAGAATATACTGCCATTGTGCCTTAGGATAGGGAAAGCCGCCATAAAAATGAATCTGACTATCTGCATAAGCCTCATCAAGATTTTCCTGCGTAAAGAACTTGCCCTCGAATTCGGCCATTAGCTGATACTGCAATCCGAAAAATACTGCCTCGCTATAAATTCCACCGCGGTTGCAGTAGTAATTCATTGCCTCGGTTAGATTGCTGGGGAGAACCTGGGGATGAGTATTCTTGTAGCTATCGGTATCCAGCAGCGGATTAATTACTAGTGGGGTTGGCATTTTAATATTCCTTTCTTAATCTTATTATATATTATTTTTGATAATATTGCAAGAATTATTTTGGCCATTTTGAAAAATCAAACGGTTCTTTCGGATTGGCCCAGTCATCGTCCGTTAATCCGTTTTCGGTATAATAACCGGCGAACGCAATTCGAAGATTTTGTACCAATGCATCCGGATCGAAGTCATTTTCAGTTCCATCCATTGTTGCACATTTAACGGCGTATCGTCCCGCAGCTACGATTGCTCGATCAAATTGTTCTCGGCTTAAGGTAATTGTTCTCCCGGGTTCCGATTCGTTCCAAATACTAATATGAATTTCACCGTTGCCGCCCATACGAAACGGCATAGGCGGCGCATTGTACCCAGTATCTGATTTCTTGTATAACCAATGATCTTTGGGAAGATCCATGGACATTACAGCAAATCCCGAGCCGTCCCCTAAGTCTTGGACTTCGTTAATTTTTCCATTGCAGTCTGTTGCGAGTTGTGTTAATGTATCCACGACGGCCATTTCACTCTCCAATTTTAATTTTATTGTTCCAGCCGGTGTACTAATTCTTTCTCAATGAAATCTAATGCCCACAACCAGGCAAAATATTCGGCTTGGACTCCATTTTTATCCCATCGAGTATCGACCATACGCCGGTTGTCGGCATAAATAAATCCATCCGAAAAATAAGCCTTTGGATAAGATTGCAACACGATATACTTATTTTTTTCTAATGCGGGAGTAAGCCACGAATTTAGAAAAGATTTATCAAATTTCATTTATAGATTTCTTTCATACCGTAAGATAATTTTTCAGCAAGTGCTTTATTTTTATCGATAATTTTATTAATCTTCTCGAGTTTAGCGAGACGATCGACTGTTAGCTTTTCAATGGCGGATGTTACACCATCCAATGAATCGGAATATCCGGCTGCATCTGCATTCTGAATTCTCCATCTCCACCCATCTCCGGTGTTGTCTGGCTCAATTATTACCTTTTCCCAAACAGATAAAAGATTTTTCATTGCGCACCCTTCTTTAATTTTTCAATACAAATTAGACGATATTCATTCGCGGTGGTTTCATTAACAAATCCTGCAATCCTTTCATCGTCTAGATAAATAGCATATTCTTTAAAGAATATGCTGTTAACATCATATTCTTCCCCAGCAACAACCCTAACTCGATCTTCCGGAGTTTTTTCGGTTTCTACGAATTTATTGTATATCTTTTGTGCGAAGCCTACGGGGAAGACATATTCCTGGTAGTAGTTTAAAAGTTCTTCATCGAGAATAATTTTAAAGCGAGTAGCCGCGGTCAACATCGCTGCGGTCATCGAGCGCACTGCTAAAGATTCGGTATCATCTCTAAAATTTTTGCTATCATTTGCAGCAGCGATCATATCTTTAACTAGGTCATGGCCCACAGCAGACAGCGTATTATCTGAATTTAAAATTCTTTTTAAATCATTAATTAGGTCTACAAACATATAAGAGTCATCATCTTGATAGCGATAAACCAAATCTTGCGCGGCATCAAATTCTTCTATAATATTCATGTTTCCTCTCGTATTACTCGATATTAATTTTTCCAAATAAAGAATATTTTGTTATTTTGTGCTTTCTATACATTGGCGAGATCTTTTTCTGGATCATTTTTAATAGGTCACTTAATAAGATGCAAATCACTCCAATAAGAATAACCGCTAGAAAAAATGCCCACCAAATCGGAAAAATAATAACGCCGAACCAATATTCTGCAATGGTTAAATCTAATAGATTAGAACCATCCGATAATCCAAATATTGTCATAATTTTATAATGCCATGAATTTTTACGAATTTTCATATTATCCTTCCGTGTTCGTTTCCTTCCAACGCTGCTCCCAATTTTTGTCAACCTGTATTGCTGCGTCCTCTGGATGTCCGGGACGAATCTGTGCGCCGGGATGCCATTGTGGTAATTCGACACTGCCATCTAGGCGGGCCTTAGGAACATACTCAACCCCATCGATAACAACTTGTTTCATCGTTTCTCCTGATATAACAGTAACAACAGTTGAGTGAATTAACGATAATCTATCTTGCTAGTTTATCGAGTAATTTCTCATCGAAATATTCACGCCATTTACCAACTCGCCATTTACACGGCAAAATAACATTATAGATGTGATTCATAATATATTCAGGTTTACTACAATCGATTACCTCTGCCACTCCGATGTGCATGATAACTTTTCCAAATCGCGTAACAATAATTTCGCTATTGTCATCGGAAAAATCCCAGTCGTATTCATTTTCGATTGGCATTTTATACTTGCCCATATAGATGATTCTTTAACATTTTGAAAAGAATCTGATGTTCCTTTTCGAACATATCCTCTGTTACTGCTTCGATCGGGAAAAATCGTGTAGTACTAATATCGTCGCCGCCGGTAGTCTCGAGACTACCTACTTCGCCGAGAAAGAAAATGGTTTTAATCGTTTCGGAACTATCTCTATATCGCCAATCGTCAATCTGGGTACTTCCAATATATTCTAATTTTCCGGGAGTGGTAAGCGTTTCTTCCATACTTTCCATAGTAGCATCAGATTCATAGCTAACATTTTGCGGGCGTAGTTTGCCCATCGCATGACCACCGGGAAATCTATATCCCTTTTCATCACTCCGCTTCGCTAACAACAGTTGAATATCATCTTCAACATTCAACGATACACGCTCTCCTGAAGCTACTCGGAAATCTGGATTCTTAATCTTACTACGATGAATAATTGCTACATCAACGGTTGGAATAACTCGATCAAACGTGTTTCTTGTTGCGTAAATAACTCCAGCTCTGAATTCGGGACTATCCAATGCTTCGTTGGCCGCTACATTTCGAAGAGTGGTACCGGAAATTGTCTGATCTACCGGCATCGTCAATTCAACAACCTTACGACGGCCAGAATAAGATTTCAAGAAACTATCGCGACTTCCATACAAAGTGGCCTTGCCGTACGGCACCCTCTCTGTAATTAGTCGATCAAGATCCTGGCTCCATAATTCATCTGTCTTCCGATTATGAATCGGATAAACTTCATAATTAGGATATGCTGCATGAATCATTTTTCGCCTAGTATCAAAATCAAGCGGATCATTTTTTGTCGGTGCTATTCCAACCGGCAGGCAGCCTAGGAAAACGATGACCCGTGGATGAATTCTACCTACTGCATCGAGTAATGCTCGATGACCCTCGTGCAATTCTGGTAATTGAAACCTAGCAACCAAAACACCATAATCGGGCTGTGTGATATTACTCATTGTTCTTCCTTTCACTGTCGGTTAAATAATTTTCATATTTTCCATTGTTAGCGTAATATGCGTCCCATGATTCTTTGGAAATTTGAGTGGTATATGAAGATCCACGTCGCTTTTCCGAAAGAAGTGATCGCCGCTTTTCCCAATAATTAGCACGTAGCACAATAGCAAAAATGAAAATAGTTAAAAAAGCCAAATACCAATAAAAATTACGATAAACGAAAAACAGTTGAACCGCCAACAGGCAAAATTCTACCGTTAGTACTGTCCAAATAAATTTACGCATCATTTTCTCTTTCTTGCAACTCTTTTCGAATTGCCATCAAAATTTTTCCAAGATGATTTTTACCGACACCCTTGCAAACGCCCCAAAATGTATCACCCCAGGTATTACCCTCGATAAGAATTGCATCTTCGGTCGCCAACAATTTTTGTCTTAATTCCGAATTCGTAAACTTTTGGCAAAGCAAATCAACCATTACATTAAGTTTAACGTCATTCCAATCGGATCGGAGGGTAGTCAGCCGCCCTAATCTTTTTGCTTTACCGGGAGTAGTTGCGTCCCGTATTTCGATCCGTTGATCTAAATTAAAGGTTTTGCTCGCCTGATATGCGCGTTCAACATCTCGGTACCGAAAATTATCATCTTCGAGCCGAATGCCGCCGGGTACATAAGAAAAATTACTTAAAAACTCAAACTCCCCGACAAATTTATCAATAATTTTCATTACTCTTTTATTATAATACTCGCAGTGAGAATAGTCAACAGTTAAATATGCAAATCAATTTTAATATTATCGCCATCCTTATATTTTGCGAAAAATAGGCAAGGAAGCCATGCAACAACAATAATAAAAAAAATTACTGCCGGACCAAGATTCGGATATTTTGTAATTGTCGGGCCACTGACGGAACCGAAGTGAAAAACCATCCCAGCCAAGATTAAGCCAAAGACAATATAAACCAAAAAAATAATTCCCATAAATCCTTTTATTCCGATGCTATTCGGATTTTAAGTTCGGTAATGTAACGTGAAATATTTGTTCTAGCCGCTCGCTCCCAAATTGCACGAGTCTCTGAGCACCAGAAAATACAAGGTACCGATAAAAATTTGTTCATTATTGCCATTTGCCCGGCATAAAAATCCTTATCAGTCATCCAGGCAAATTCTTTTCGAATATTCGAATTATTTTTCAAAAACGTTGTGTACGGGGCAGCCAACGAGCTGAGATCCAGATCAATAAAGAAATTTAAATCCTTGTTAAATCCTGTGTAAAATTCGTCGTACGATTTATGATTTAAATGGTCGGCAGTACCCGAAATCATCAGGCTAATGATCTCGGCATCGGACTTCGATGTAAAATTCTGGTAGCGGTTGAACAACTGAACACTATCTTCAACACTGAAATGATCTGGACGATAATTCCCATTATCAACAGTTTGATAAACTGCATCATGCCAAAAAATTGCGTGCATAATTAAATCTGACCGTGTACAGATGCCGGAAAAAATATCTAATTTTGTTAACATATCCTTAACATGACGCCAGCTATGATAGTAACGCAATTCATACCCGGACAATGCCGACCAGAATCCATCAAGATAATCGGCCTGCATAAGACTCTTATATTTTTAAATTCATTCCACTCCTATTGGTGCGGCACCATATTTATAATAATTGCCGGCCAGCACAAAACAATTACTAATAAAAGCGCAGCGGATAGTATCGACCTATCAGAGTTGGTTTTGCTCATTAATTCATCCAGCATTTGATTGATACTATCCCATTGCAAATGCAGTAAATATCCTGCGATTAAAAAACCAGTTAGAAAATAAAATAAAAGAAAAAACATTATTTCTCCAATCCGTAAAACTTTTTCAACCAAGGAAGAATCCATTCTTCATATTCTTTTCGTAGTTCGACAGTCAATGCCGGTAACTTTGATTCTAGTGAAAGTGTCTTTAATGTATCTACCCCAACTAAAATCTGCTCACGAATTTTTTCAATAGGATGCTCTCCACGACGAATAGATTTTAAATACTCAGCGTAATCTGATGTGTACGGATATTTAAGTTTCTTTCCAGACAATAAATCAATGCCCTCATTAACGATCCTTAAAGCATGGGAAACTGCCTTCCAATCGGCGGTAGACTGCGCAGCATCTTTTGCTCGAGTTCCAAATTTTGCGACTTGAACATTTACAATATCAAGATTAGTTTCAAATGCGCTCGAATACGGTAAAATCTTTTCCAATAATTTAATACACGGCCGCATATTTTGGCCGGCCGAATCAATAGCATAATCGGTTATTGAAAAATATTTCGGATAATCTTTTTCAATTTCTACGGCAAGTTCCTCAAATTCAGCTTGATGATCTACAATACGATGCAATTTTGGAAATCTTTTAAATAAATCTCTAGCGTCCAGGGCCGCATTTAATCGGTCACCTTTATCAGAATACACTTGGGCCTGGTTGACCGCATATCCTACCATTGATTTAATATTAGCCGTCAAAAATTTATCGTGTAATTCGGTGCAAAACAATGGAAATCTTCCATCGTATATCGCCTGCTCACCGTCAACACACTCAACCGATGCAGCTAGCTCTAGCGCATATGTCTGCCCCTCCATAAAATCTCTTGCAAAAACCTGTAGAGGAACATTTTCACAATCGATATCGTTAATAACGGGCCTGGTATTTTTAATCGACTTACCAAGCAACAAGGAATCTAACTCAGGAAGTACAATGTATTTCATATCCCTATCCGATTCGGGTGTAGAAGTTCCATAAAGTTGTGATCCGTATAGACAAGAAAATAAAATCTTTTGCATATTATATTCCTTTCAATGCGATAATTTCCAAACAAGTGCCTCGTTGTACGATATTTTAAAAAGTTTGATTCCCGCAACGTTATATACGTAAGTATTTCCGGAACGAACAGTCATTTTAAACATCAGATTGCCGCTGTTATCAACCTCAACTATTCTTCCAAGAAATTCTTCCCCAGTGTAGCTCCTATAAATTGCCCAATCACCCAACTCAAAAATATGTTCGTCGCGTTTAGCCATATCATTTTTCCAAGTAATGAATTAAAATTTTATCTATGGTTGCTTTTTCAACCCACCGCAGGCTTACAGAAGTCCTATAAGATACTCCTAAAATTTCGGCTGTTTCAAAAATAATAGACTCCGAGAATCCTAAATCATCACCGAGGTATATTCCCAAATATCGGTTACCCGACATTCCGGTATAAAAAATAGCGTCCCCCGGATTTAATTCATCACCTGTCTTAGTGTAAATCATTTCGATAACCGATGAAGTAAAATCTTATCGGTGGGAACAATCACACATTTTTCGGTAACCATAATTCCGCCGTAGGCCCCACCCTCTTCAGTAACGAGTACTATTTTCTTTGGACGAATTTCAGATATTTGTAACAATATAAGAGTTTGCCCCTTATAGCCAGGTGTAAGAATCCAATCTCCTACTTTAAATTCATCACCGAAAAAATCTACCATTATTGCTCCAATTTATAAATCTAATATCCCGAAATAACACCAGATTGCACCTCTAGATACCATGCACCAAAATCGTGATCTTTATTAAGAATATCTTGTTCAGCTTCTGCGTCAAATAATACCTTAGCCTTACTAAGGTATTCATACATCTTCTTCTCATCGCATTCTTGAAGCATATCAAAATTATGCTGAAATGCTAGGTAATGTCCGATAAGATTCTTTTGCAAGACGAGCTTAATTTCATGCTCGGTTAATTCACGGTATTTTAGAACGCGCTTAAGAGTTTCGAGTAACGGATAAAAAGTATTGCCAAAGTCATTATCGCCTAATACAATTGCAATTGTTCTCATATTATCTCCGTCGTTATTATTCCTCTAGCCGATAAATTAGTGCTTCCGCATCAGTTAATTTTGTTATTATTTCATCCCGTAAACTACACCAGCCAAGGTATTCTGGAAATCGAATAAGAAAACAATCACGCCGGTAATCGACTACCGAAATAACTATTCCTATTTCGCTAGGCAGTTCATTGAGTCCTTGAACCCGAACATAATCACCAATGTTAAACATTATCTTCAAAATGGAGCCGGTCAGTCAACCTCTTAATACCGGCGGTATATCTAATTACATCTGCAGAATATTTTGCATAATTATCAGCTGCAATACTCCACTCAATATCCGTCAAATTTTCGCCTTTGATACATGCAGAATAATAGGCTTTTTGCATTTCGACATATTTTAATTTCTGTGCCAACGTAGCAATTGCTCTCATATTATCTCCGTCGTTATTGCCCGAGTCGCCAAATCAATGCTTCATCATCGGTTAATTTTCTTAATGCTTCCACCACTATTATGTCATAATAATCAAAACTATAATAAATTATAGCATACATTCGTCCGCCATATTCATCCTGCCGAAAACGATTTATTTGGCCAACCGTAGTATTTTTAAAAGTATCGATAAATTCTACAAAATCATTAACCCGAAGTTCAATTCCATTTTTATCACATATCATATCGATAACTGGTAGATGAAAAGATCATCCGGTGTTAACTTAACAAGCGACTGAGAATACCAGATATAATTTTCATCCTTAATCTCATATAAATTACAATAGGCAGCGCCAGTGCCATTATCTTTTCCAATAAATTTAACTTTTTTCGGTAAAATACCAAAAATCGAAACTACCGAAAAGACATAAACCCAGTCGCCTACCGAAAATTTAACGCCATTTCGATCGTGCATTACAACCCCAGTCGATAAATTAGCATTTCATCCGGCGAGACCTTCATCAGATCCAAAGGTGACCAGGGAAACTTCGATCCATTTTCATTCTCTAAGATTGCAAGTTCAGGAAAAAATTCATTTGCTGCAGGTTTAAAAGAGACAACCTTTCTTGGTAAAAATTGATGCTGCCGTGAAAACGAAACAGAGCATACCCAATCACCAATTTTCAGTGGCGTATTTAACCGATCGCAAAAAGTAGTTGTAATCTTATTTGTCATTGACTCAACTTCCAAATTAAAAATTCAGCGGGTGAACACCCATGGAACTTCCGACCGTATTTCATGTTGCAATACATTTCGTACCCGGAAAGAGGAGCATTCGTCCAAGACGAGGAAATATCTTTTCTATTAATCCTCTTTTCGACTCCGATATAACTGCCATCAACTAATTCACGAGAGAGCTCGTACGCAATGGCCTTGGCTCGTCGACGAGTACGTGTGAACCCTCGATAATCCAGCCAACGGCCATCTTTGTCGCACTCAAAAATACTCCACTTTCCGATAATTGCCCAGCTAGGCCGTCTCATTATTTCCTCACAGTTTAATTTCTACCGGGTGGCCAAATTCGTTATAAAATCGTACACGACGAACACCAGAAAGTTTAATCAAATCCATACAATGCTTGCACGGCCGAGAACATCCAGGTCGTTCGGCGGTTTTACGCGAATTCATATTCGTGCGAGAAATATATAGAATCAAATTATTCGGCCGATCATAATGAAATCTACGAACAAGTGCCATCATTTCAGCGTGAACATTTCCATTATAGGTTGAAGAGGACGAACGAGGGGTCGTTTTACCCCAAATATTGTGGCCGACTGAAAGCAAATTCGAACCAGCGTAAAGAGCTGCTCCCAACTGATAACCTACCTGCGGGCCGTTACTCAACAAACTCGCAGCTTTTGCTGCATCGAAACCTCTTTGCCAACTACCAGACAATGACGGCATTCAACCCTTTCTACAGTTACGAATTCGTTTGATCCTTCACCGCGGCCAAAATAGCATGGGCCAGCGCAGTCGCCATTTCTGTACTAAGATTAAAATCGACCGGTCCCCAAAAACCTCGAGACGCATCATCTGGCGTACAAATACGAATAGTATTGAGACTATCGCAATCCGGTACAACTTGAAAATGGGCACCGTCTGCACAGATATCTTCGGAATAAATGTTACGTACTACTTCAATTTCTACCGGCATACTCGATCTCCCTTATCGTCAATTCCAAATTTTGTTTTCAACTTTTCACATTCGATATCGCCAAATTGTCGGCGATATGTAGCCAAAATGTATCGAGTTTTCATCTTTTGAAACTTGATCCTACACGAAAGCACAAACCATTTTATCCTATAATTATAGAATTAATCCTATAATAGGCAATCAGCACCCGAAGTGTGAATTTTTCAATCACTGTGTTCTCCTCACTGAAATAATTATAGCAAATCCCCCGGGGGAAGTCAACCGAAATAAGTCCTTTAAAATCAGCAAAGTTAAGTCCTTTGTTTTCAAGGCACAAATTAATAGGATAATTGGATGAGTAACGCATCGTTTTCGGTTATTTTTTCAATATTTTTAGAGGATCGACTTTTCATTACAAAATCTATATTAGGAGAATCTAAAACGGCAATTTCATTTTCTCCATAATAATCATACGCAGCGGTGAAACGAATATTCTCAACATCCAATATTTTTCCTATTCGAATCGATGCACCCGGCGAATTATATTTAACCCAATCACCCTTGACAATTAAATTACCGAATTTATCCGTCATTATTTTACCTCATTAAAATAGGGAGGCTTTAAAAAGCCTCCCTATTTTATATCGAGATTTACTTCTTGTGCCGGAGCTGGAGTGCATCCGCTTCGTGCTTCTGAAAGTCGGTTGTGGTCTTGCCGGACGTCAGAATGGCAAAATCGTCCTGCGATCCATAAGGAATGCCTACACGTAAATGAGGATAATGACCAATCATATTATAAAATCGGCCAGCCGTGGTTGCGGTAATATATTGATTATACGACTGTTTAAGACTAATAATTCGAGTTTGACTGGTTGAAAACGTGCTATGAAATTCCTCAATCTTTTCCTGCACAGCTCGATACAAACTGGGATCAAGATTCGGATTGCTTTCCTTAATAAATTGGAGAACTGCCTGGGAACCGCTTGCTCCGTATCGGCCAGTAAGAGCAGCTTGCCAAACGGACTTCATATCATCCGTATAATTATCCGGCACCTGGGAAGTTTCCATCACTTCCTTCCAGCCGTTATCATACACATTCTTCATCTGTTCATATTGTGCAGGAATATCTGCTTCAAACTTATTAGCCTCATTGCTCCAACTAATATATCCGATAAGCAAGACTCCCACACATACCAAAGGAACTAATACGATTACCGCTAATCCAATTAATACATTCTTCATAATTTTCTCTCTTTCTTCAAAGGTTAAAGATTATTTTCTTTCAACTGGTTCGTGGCAAAATAAACAATTATCATGACAGGAATCGTCACAATCATTATATACGCATATTCCTAATGGACCAGGGCATCCCCAAGTACGGTCAGTTACCAATTCCTCTTTATTTTCGCCGAGCAAAACTGCCGCTCGGGAAAGTAAAATATTATTTGCTTCGTTTTCTTTAGAATTCGCTAGCAGCAAAATTCTATACGATTCCTTGCGTAAAACACTGGCTTCGTCTAAAAGAAGTTGCACATCGGTCGCTATCGGTGTTGCCGTTGGTTCCTTACGTTGTCTAGCCATTGTCATCCTCAGTCGCTATCATTTTAATTACGGGATAGGCAATGCTAACTAAAATACTGAGAACAAAAATAATTGTCATTGCTTTTCGAGACGGCTGATATGCACGAATAAGATATTTCATATCTTTCATATGCATTCGAACAAAATGGTCTCGAGTGGTATTGAAAATTGCATAATTAATCTGATTTCGCTGATCAAGTGTTCCGATATCCAAAATCTGATTCTTCAATGAAACTTTGAAGCTAGGATTTGTCGTCCAACTCATTACCTCAGCAAAATCAATCTTATGACCATCTTTTGAGCCAATGATAATGTCAATATCATTTTTCTTGCCGCCGAGCCACGCATCCTTAAGGGCAGCAACATAATCTCGATCTGCTAAAGGAACAAGAATTAAAATAATATTCGCTTGCTTCATCGGCCCTAAAATCTTGTTATCCTCGCGGATCAACCAATTCCAGGTCGAAGCATCCAAATTAGGAATCATGTTAATTACTGGATCATGCTGATAATAATCGTAAACATGATCCGGATACTTTGGAATCCATTGCTTATATTTTTCTACGTCGCCAGTGGTGCCAAGTAGAACACTATCCGGATTTGCCTGAATATAATTAACAAATGAATGGGTACTTGAAAAGGGCTGACCGATATATGCGCTACCCCAACGAGCAGGCATATTTAATCCTTGCCGATCAACTCGACTGATAACAACGGATTCCCCGGTAGTTGATTTTACTGCCCAGTCAATATCGTAATCATGCTCGTAGCAGGTAGAACAATGAAGAGTAGTATTTCCATCTTTGTCACTCGTAGTATAACAATTGCAATCATAACTATGCGAACAACTCACATGATACGACGACTTCGAGCTTACCTTACCATTCCATACTTCGGTATCGGTGATGCTAGATTGATAACATACCGTCAGTGCAATTCCAATGAACCCAGCAACAATAGCCGATTGAATGCAAACATCGAGCCAGCCTACCCTCTTATGCAACAGAAAATGAAGAATCACCGCTAGCAAGAGGGGAACAATAAACAAAATTAAAAAATTAATCATTTTACCTTTCTACCTTATTCCGGTGCAAAATCATAACATTTGACGCTGACCGATTTAATTGGTTTCCGCATATGTTTCATACGATCGAATTCATCCCACGCAAAGGATTTTTCGAAGACCTTATTCAGCCGTTCGCCCACATCAACTGCCGCCCGAGTATAATTGTCGCTGATCCCTCGTTGTTTTGACCGCAACGCAAGGGAAAACAAAATTGCCTCCGCTTCACGACTATCAATGTCAATTGTAATCTGCATATTTTTCCTCGACGGATCAATCTTCGCTGCTCGGTCAGCGACCTCATTTTTAAAGAGCAGAATAAGATTTTCAAGAGTGTATTTCATTAAAATTCCTTTCTTAGTATTCGTCGTCTACGTCAAACCGAAGTAAAAACCCATTGGTCTGAATAAATTGGTCGCCATATTCGAGACTGGCATCGAACTGATCTAAATCAAACTTCTGATCGGTCACCTGATCAGAAAACATATTTTCAACAACAGTATCTTCGCGCATGATTCCTCCGTTGGTTATTGATTCAGTTTTTTCAAAAATACCCAATCTGGGCTAACCCCATGTTACCTGCATTGGCCCACGCCAACAGGTTTTATCGTTTGATTTGCAGTTATCTTGAAAAAATTCCCTAGTTAGCCGCAACCCAATTCCAGAACCATATTTCGCTTTCTCAAAATTTTTCACTTTGAATAACGCAACTTCACCTGCCGACCATACTGCGGTAACATAATCCCCAATTTCGACAGGATGGCCGATTGCATCATCAATCTCCGAAATATTAAGTTACGTTTTCTCTGTCATGTTTAAAGTATAGCACAGCCTTCGCTTCAAATAAAGAATTATTTATACAATTCTAAATGGCCAATCGCATTTTCCAATATTTCTCGAGAAATCGGGCCAACAACGGTTGCGGTGTGCACCGTTTCGAATGTTCCGTAAACATCTTGATTTGTATCGTAAAATTCTTCGTAGTATAGGCCGTCCCTCCCAATTAAATTCAATTGCCGATCCGATATCGTATTTTTAATTTCTGCACTAACTTTTTTTAATTCTTTGGTATTACGCACGCTTAGATCAATCGCGGTGATTTCGGTATACGGCAGAAAGCCCACGGCACTCATAAGAGCTCGAGTATTTTCGATCTTTCGACCAATATGAAATGCCTGCGCAATCAGGCGCCCAGCACTCATCTTAACAGACTTGATATGTTCTTCATCCGAGGAATCACCCGTAAGAAGATCATAATGTGTAACTTTTGAGGTAATCTGAACTGTTTCCGGCACCAAGATATAAAATCGCTTTTCTTCCATGTTATTCTTCTCCAATTTTAGCAATCAAATAATCAAGCAGGGTAGACATTGCGCCGAGGGCTGCATTTGCCCGTAACAGTAATGATTCTAATCTTTCATTTTCTTTGCGTAATTGCATAACTTCTGCATTACTATCGGGTGGTTGAATATATTCAGCCTCCGAAATATTATCATACGGCGGCACGACGCGCGGCTGAAAAATTGCAAGTTCTGTATCTCTATAATCACCAGCCGCGCTATTGAGAGGCATTTATTCCATCTCCACAATAATATTTGAGTCAGCAATTTTATGCTGCTCTTTTCGTATCGACTTCGCCGAAAACAAGTTGGCAATGTCATTCCACGTAGTTTCGTCACGCAATTCCATCGTTAAAGTCAATTTCAATTCATCACCTCAATTACAAGTATACAGTTTCGATCAGTAGATGTCAAGAAAACAGCCGTTGAAAATAAAGGACTTACAATTTATCACAGGAAAGAACCAAAAAATTTCCACTTTTCTTGCGATAAATCTTATTGATTTTAAAAGGTTTATCGACCTTTGTGGTGACGATGATTCCCGAAAAAACACCGCTGATAAATTCACGTTTTACGCGATACTTCATCTTTTTAGGCATAATTAATGATAGCAAGAATTATTCACCCTGTCAATTGGTATTTTCTTTAAAGATTTCACTTGTATTCGGTGCCGGAGTTTGCTATAATTATTTCAGTGAAGGGAACAAAAATGATTACAGAGGAAGCGGCTCGTGATTTTCAGTTGGGGTTTATCGAAGGGATGATAACCGAAGCGGCAGAAAACGGAGGCACGACTATTCGTGTTACAGATCCGTTTTGGGTAGTAGATGGCCGAGTACAGAATAAAATTTTCGATATCCTTAGAAATGCAGGATACGTGGTAAAATTTAATCACATGCAAGGAGATGGGCCCGTACAGATTGTTAATATTTCCTGGTAACGAGAATTATATAAACCATGTGGGAATTGTATTGCAATTCCCACTGCTACTTCGATGTGTGGAGGAATGATGGATGAGCCTAGGTGGTTGCAGCAGAATTATTATGATGGGTTGCGTGAGGCAAAACGCCTGATTTTACAAAACGGAAATGTTCAAGATGCTCTGAGCGAGATCGATGAAGCGTTGCAGAAATCTATTCCTACACAGCTATCCGACTCATTGTCATTTGCACACCGTAAAGATCCAGTGATATAACGAAAAGGATTATATACAAAACATTATATTCTATTCTTTAAATTTTATAAACGAAAACGGTGAGCAGAGATGCTCACCGTTTTCGTTTAATACATTAATTTTGCTAAAAATCGAGCTTGCGTACACGGCTGCTTAATAAACATAATTGCGCTCTTTCTTCCTTGTACTGCCAGCATTTGAACTTCTTCATCTGGATTTTTAATGAATTGAATAGCGGTTGGCGCTTTTCGTACCGCGGCTAATTGAACATCCTTACTCGCGTTAGGAAATAGTGCTATTGTTCCACCAAACTTTGTAACCATCTCCAATTGAATCTCTTCTGCCGGATTATCAATATAATGTATAGCATTCTTATTTTTTGCAATAGCCGCTCGTTGTACCTCAACACACGGATTCTTAATATATCTAATATTTTTCCCATTTTTATTCACAGCAGCAAATTGCACAGGTAGCGATGGCGTAAAAAATTTCATTCTCTTTGGATCTTTTATAGCGCAATACTCTTGTACCGATTCTGGAATATCTTTAAGAAATTTCAATGCGGCCATACTCTTTTTCACAGCAATTAATTGAAGAATTTCGCTAGGATTTTCGAACAATTGGAGTAATTCATAGTTTCGTTTTACTGCCAACCCGATAAGTTTATCACTGGGAGAATCAATAAATTTAATCGCATATCCTGTTTGTGATATCGCAGCGATTTTCATTTCTTCTGTTGGATTTTCTACATAACGAATAGCAAGACCCGTTTGCGTTAGCGCGGCCAATGTTACTCGAGGAGAAGGATTCGATATGAATTCTAGAAGAAGACCATTTTTCTGAACGGCTAAAAGTTGCGCCGCTTCGGACGGAGATTTATCGATAAGAATTGAATATGGATTTTTTGGTACTCGTTTCTTTTTTGAATATGCCATTGATTACATTAGGAGACACGATTTGAAAATCGTGCCTCCTATCCTTTATTAAGATATTAAGAACACTTACTTGATCCGCAACTCGCGCAATGATAGCATCCGGATTCATATATTAACTGGCCGCCGCATTGGGTACATTTTTCGCCATCAACTTTTTCTCCATCTCGAATATATCCAGCAAGTAATTTTTTAACATGAAAAAGAAAACTAGCAAAAGTTACACCTTCAACTTTATCGAGCTCTGCAACAACATTCTTAATTCGAACGCCATGCCGTAATAATAGTCCGATAGTTCTAGCAATTTTTACACTGTTTGAATCATTGCCGCACTTTCGTACTGTTGATTCTATATATTGTGCGGGAATACCTTTTACTCGAGCTAAATTAATTAATCGATCGACCACATCGTTCGTAGTCACCGATTTTTCTATGGCATTAGTTTGCACAAAAATTGAAATTGGTGCCTTATTGGCATTCAACCCGATTGTACAATACCATTTTCTTGATCCGCCGGATTCATGATCTCTAAGAACTTTCATTTCGGCCGTGGTCGTATCCGGCAATTTAACATCATCTAGAATAATTTCTTCATCAGAACTTTCATCTTTTTGATCTACAGCCGAAAGAACTGAACTCATCGTTCCTGCGCGATATGTCGTAATTCCTTTTATATATCCTGTTTCAAAAGCATCAAGATAAATATTTTGAAATTTTTCAAACATATAATCACTGGGTAAATTGACAGTTTTACTACAGGCAGAGTCCGCGCACTTGCACCAACCCTTAAGGTCAGTAATATGCTCTTCAACAGATAATTGGGTGGTGGTAGCCGCCCAATCCGCAGTTGGGTCCCACTCGCCGATCTTTGAGAGATATCGAACCCCATAATCCTGGCATAACACTTCCTTTGTTAATCCTCGATTTTTATCAATTTTATAAACGGTACCATATTTATCTACGCCTCGTAAAATTTGCTCGTCGCCTTCTTGTGCAAATTTAAACATTTCCGTTTCAAAAAATTCACCTTGACTCCAAACCGGAGTAACTAATCGGATATGATCTGGCATATGTGAAACAATAACCGTTCGAGTATATTCTGGTAGGAAAGCGGGCTCAATCCCACCCGTAACAACCTGTGCTAAACAACCACTATTTCCATTCGGTTGATTCGAAAAAAGCGCCGAATTTCGTATACCATTCTTTTTCATACGATTTCGCAAGTTAACTGGTAAATCAATATTATCCCAGAAAGGACTTAATACATGATTATCTGGTTCGCATAATGGGAACATTCCCTTTTCATCGGCGAGATTTAATGAGGCTTCAACTCCGGCGTGAGTGAAAACTGTTAATAATTCATGCTGAATTTTAAGCGCCTCTTTTGATCCATATCGAATCTTCATCATAATAAGAGAACTACCCCAGCCCATTACGCCGCATCCTATCCGCCGTTTATTTCTCATAGTACTTACATATTCGGGTAATGGTGCATCACTATACTCATTTACATTATCTAGAAAACGAACAAGGTAGCCTACATATTTTTTAACTCTATCTAAATCAAACCCAATTCTATCTTTATTTACAAATTGGGTAAGATTCATTGTGCCTAAACAGCAAACACCCCCGGGTGCTAACATTTGCTCCATCGGTTATTTCAACGCGCTTTATCGTTGATCTCCTCATTTCTAAGGAGTGTCGGACTATATCTTCATACTATGTATGTCGGGCGCTCGTGGTAGGATTATTGATTTAGTTTCTCACCTACTAGTCTCTACGCTTTTCAGAATACTGTTATACTATTTCTTCTGACTTAGCTCGGTATTTCCAGTTTAAAGGATTCACCGAATTCACCCAATGATTATACTGAGGCCAGCTTTACGCAATTTGACCACAGGGATTCGTTGTCGCAATTTTCTCTAAATAATTAAGTTGATTAAATTTATTTGAACGATCTAAAAATAAAATTCCTGGTTCGTTTCTATTATAGGTTGATTGAGTAATCAAATTCCATAACCATTCAACTTTAACCGTTTGATAAATTTTAATTGGATATCCTTTTGATACCCACGATGTTAGATCCCCAAACCATTCCTTTTTATATTGCGGATGAGTAGTTTCTGGATAAACCAAATCCCAAGTAATTGCATTAATTTCATTTTGGGGTGCCCCATCACGTTTTAATTGAGATAAATTTAATACTTTTTCCATAAATTTATCGGTGCAATTGACACTCATATTAAATTTGGATAATCTGCCGGGAGTTTGTTTTGCTGTAATAAATTCAATAATGTCCGGATTCCAAACAGACATACACAACATCTGGGCGCCTTTTCGGATTTTACCTTTTGCTTTTTTATTTAATGATTTTTTACCAGAGCCTGAAGTAATAATTTCTGAACTGCGGTCAAAGAGCTCGAAAAATTTAACAGCCCCAGGCGTTTCCACCCCTATACCATTGATAAATGTGCCGCGTGGTCGAATAAAATCTGCGACGGCTCCTGCTCCCCCTTCAGACTTAAGAGTGAATGATTGATATTTAAGATACTCTAAAATGCCTTCTAAACTATCGGCATCATATTTAGGATTCGGGAGAACAAAGCAATTAATTAAGGTTGTTCCCTTAAATTCTGTTCCGGCATTTGCCAAAATTCTACCACCGGGAACTACTTTGAATCCTGTAAGCATATCATAAAAATTGTATGCCCATTTAACTCGTAATTCTTCTGTTGCCTCCACGCTTGCAATTGCTTTTGCAACACGCCAAAAATTATCATTAATATCGGCGTCTTTATAATCTTTATAAGTAGCAGACCAGACCTCTTCACTAAAGCTATCTTCAAATTTCGTTGTTTGTTCTGGTCTGGGGAGATAAGAAAGTCCTTTCATTGTTTCTTGTGTTGTGTTCAAAATTAAACCTCTATTTTGTATACTGAATTTGTCTTGTATTTACCGCGGATAAACTACATATTGATAACATTTTTTTTCTTTTCCATAAAAACTTACCATTTCTTCTACCGACACTATTTCATTCATATCGGGCGAAACCGACATCTTATATCCAGCATTTAGCAATGTTTGCCATGCCGTATTATCTTCGGATATCATGCTTTTACTACTTTTAATTGCGCAGTTATCATTGTCTAAGATAGCGACATATAAATCGGCTAATTCCCCATATGTTATAAAAGAACTAATTCTGGCATTTATCACTTCTAGTTCAGTACCGACTTTTTCCAATTCGACTATCTGCGTCATCGTTTCATTTTGCTCTGTCCAATAATAAACGCAGGTAGATAATTCTATTTTTCTAGTGGTATCATTAATAATAATTGGTTGTTGCCCGAATTTTAATAAATCTCGAATATTATATTGTAAGATATCGAACATTCTAAATTGCCAAAAGCTTTTACCAGGCATCTCTAAAAAACTAACTTCCATTCGATGCATATCTTCGAGACAGTATAGCTTTTCATAATTGCACATATCTATTATATCTTGTTGACCTATCATGTTTATACTCCAGCCAATTCTCGATATCTTTGGGTATTGAAAAAGTTTCTAGTCTCGGCTAATATTTTTGTTTCCGTTAAAATATATTGATAACGTTTATAATCGGTATTATCGTTCTCAAAATAATTATCAAAATCGTTAATTGTTAAAAATGTTTTAAAAGTTCTTCCCGGATTTAATGCGTCATAAATTGAAATCTTATGACCCATTTTAAACAACCTTTTCCAAATAGCATATCCTTCATCGGACAGGGATACGTCGCTCAAAATTCTTACACCTTTACCGCAATCTTTTAGAATAACATCGTATAAAGAGCTAGCATATGGCTTTCTTCCCCGCCAATTAGAATTTTTTCCTGTAATTCTAACTACTAATCCTTGAGGTTTCTTTTCTAATTCCGAGCCTAAAATAATTTCATTATCTATTTCATACCAGTAATAGACACAAGTAGATAATTCTATTTTTCGATAACCATTGCCCATATCAATAGAAATCTGGCCGTTTCTTTTAAGATCAGCAATATTATATATAAACATATCATATAGTTCGGTTTTACCGATTCCTTCCGGGGATTCGGTTAACCATGTTTCGTTGAATTCTAACTGGCTCATAATGCTCCTATATAATTATATATTCCAGCTCTCATATAATAACTGCGATCCTAAATTCTTTGATTTAAGTTCGCACATAATATCGGCCCAATTCCAATGGCCATACGCCCAAGAATTAACCGCAGAATTAGTAAAATACTCACTGTGCCCACGTAATTGTTGTTTTTTAATACCGGAGGCTACTAAAATTGAAAGATCAGGTAACGAAGATAAACTTGAATTAACTACGTCCGGTCGGCATTGACTATAATGAATTACGGGACGAATTCCTCGCCAACTATCTTTAACTTTTGTAATTCGAGCATCGGATGGTAAAATATATTCTCCCGTTTTAATAAAATGATGATGCAGATCGATTACCAACGGAAGGCAATCTGCTAATTTTAAAGTATCATCTAAGCCCCAACTAATTTCGTCATTTTCAATAGTAAGTGTGTTTCTTGCAGTAGAACTTAATTTAGGTAATATGTTTCTAATCGCTGTTGGCCCTACGCGACCGCCAACATGAATATTACATTTGAAATCCTGCCACGATTTTCCGTAACCCATCCAACGTATCATATCACTGTGGTATTCGATTTCTAGCCGACTATTCTCGACTACTTCCGTTCGATCACTAGAAAGACAGCAAAATTGTCCAGGGTGCATACTTAGCCGAACATTTAGATTACGTGCTACTTCACCAATAATAGAAAAATTACTTTCACAATAATTCCGCACATCGGGTCGTTTCCAAAATGTTGACCAAACACCCTCCGTATACATCGGTAGAATATCAGACGATAATCGCACCATTCTTAATTGATCCGTTAGCGATCCTACTTTTTTCACTAATTGCAATGATGCCGTTAAATTATGCTGCATTATATCCCAGAGTCGTTGCTCGGCATCTAACTTAGTTTGCCGATTTAGCCAAGATACCGTTGTTACTCGATTGTTCAGTTCGGCGACTGATTCGATCCTATTATTTGTATTTTTAACCCATTTACATGCAAATCCAATGCGTTTAACCATATCTTAATTATACCAACTTTGTATTGGATAATCAAATGGCCGTTATATTTTAATATAACGGCCATTTGATTACTTATTCGTTAACTTTTGGATTTGCTCGTCGCTCATATTATTAACCCGAGAGCGAATTGAATTTGCATCTTCGTGAGTTTCTTTCGCTGCTCTAGTATCATCAACTTTCGTCTCTATAACTTGCTGATCTTGACTACTGCTTAACGGCAGACTTTCATTATCAAAATCATGAATCGGCAAAACCGATTGTTCCGAATAATAATAGGTTAACGTAATTTTGTCACCGATATGTGATACCGGTAACTTAATCGATGTTGAGACGTCACCATTAAATAAATGATCTATACCTGCAACATGAATATAATAAATTGTTCCTGTATTTGTATTGTTAAAACCAATTCTATCGATTGAACCGGTAATTGAATTTAATTCTCGATTCTTGTCAAGAGAACTATTGATTCCTTTGCCCGATAGACTCTTTTGGAATTGTGACATTGCGGCGGACATTGTTGAGCCAAACGATACCTGTTGGATATTATTAATCTCAACAATTGCAACGCCTTGAAACGCACTATTCTCATTTACCACCGGAAGAATATCAACCATCTCTCCATAAAGATTATAAAGTTGTGGATCAACGCCGGTTAACTTTCGATATGAAATATCTTGATTTCTATTAACCGCATTTACTACTGCCTTATTGGTCCCGCCGCCTGGCACCTGATAAAAGATTGTCTTCCCGGTATGCGCATCGGTGTAAATTACACCTACCATAGAGTCGTCGTTGGCACTCATTGAGGTTACGTCGGTGACCCAGGTTGCATCTCCATTATTACCATAAATCAAGGTTGTATTACCTGGATGCAAACGCCCAACCTTGCCGCCAAAAATTGAACTGTTCCACCACCCATTTTTCAGGTCGCCCCAGTATGCGATATTGTCGTTAACCACCGAATCTGGAACAACTCGATCAATCCATGCTGGTACACTGCCAATAGGATAAAAGGTGCTACTGCCCGATGCCGGATCTACAACTACAATACCATCAATCTTAATACCCCACCATCCAATTGTCGGGGTGAATACAGATACAACCCACCAAGGATGATAATTTTCGTCTAGCTCAAATGAAAAATCAGTTAATCCTTTGGAGAAATACCCATTAGTCCTTAGATGCCGTTCGAGATTATTACCGAAATAAGCGGATGGTGAATACACCATTTCGGCGCCGGATGCAAACTTTACAAACTTCGGCTGTTCCTCGGGATTTTCCGCTGACACCATCACGTAACCTGGAATTGAACCCGTTGAATTGGCAACCATCAGACCATCATATTCTAGAGGAAATACATACCAAAGTTCGCCCTTAATAAGTTGCAATGTCGACTCGCCTAGGTGAAACTGACTGCCAATCGATCCATCCTGACCCATTGCTTTAGTGGCGAGAAAATTAGCATTATTCGAACTAACAAGACGAATATGATTCGGATCCTTGGGTTGAATATCTTGACTCCATTGGCGGGTTTCAACATTACCAATAAGGGCTGAATAATGCGCGGCATTTAATGCCTCACCAGAACTAACTAGCATAAAAAGATACAAAAAAATTGTTGAGATACCTAATGCCCACACGATAGCATAATGGTCATCATCCATTGCGGTTAAAACAATGGAGTCGGTCAAAAATAAAATCGCAACAAATAGACCGGGCAAGCCGAATAATGGCCAAACCGTCGAAACATTATTTACGTAAAAAATCATCCATTGTAACGGCAAAAAGATCGATGCTACTATGGTCGCAGCCGGAATCCTCTTAAAGAGCAGAAGCGGCAAAATACCGATTAACGTGCTTACAAATGCAATCGCAAAAATCATTCTCTAACCTTTCAAAGTACACGACAAAATTTTGTCCACATATACATTGTAGCATATATGTGGGCAAAAATCAAGAATTTAAATTATTTAACCGAGTGAAATTGTTCAAACTTACGATTGTAGAAAGAACAAACATCTAAACATTGCTTCGAACAAATCGGATCAGTTTTGGTATTATGTGTCTTATACCATTCAGCCCGTTCTTCTCGCATATGAGGTCCGACTTTTCCGATCGGCCGACCACCTTCTCGAAAATAAATTACACAGGGAAAGTGATAGTTACCGTTGACAATCATATCATCATGCACAAGGCCGCATTTCGAAACATCTGAGTCTAATAATCCTCTTACGGTTGTGCCTTCTTTTAGATTTGCAATTCGATATGCTAAAATAGGATGTCTAGACAAGATATCAGGCGATACTACGACATTGCTCAACTTATTCGATTCTTGAGCGGCAGGAATAATTCGAATATCCGCAACCCCTAAGCTATCGGCAAACGTAATAATCTCATTCACCTTTTCAGCATTAATTCCGGCATTTAAAACAACTCCGACCGAAACATATGTCTTAGCCGACAAATATCGAATATTCTCTACGACTGTTTCCCATTTGCCAGCTCCCCCATCAAGAATGTCGCCGTCTGATGCGCAACAGGCATCGAGCGAAATGCTCAGATCATTTGCACCGGCAGCAAGCAACGAATCATACAATTCCTTTGATGCCGAGCCATTCGTTGAAATTGCAATACGTTCACACCCTACTTCCTTTGCAATCGCAATCAACTTATCCAATCCCTTATATAATGTGGGTTCCCCACCGGAGAATCGAATATTCTTAAGATGCTGCGCGCCCCATAGACGAACAATGTTTTCTGCATCTACAAAAGGAATATCCGGCCCGCCTACCCGCCTACAATAGGGGCATCGAAAATTACAGGCCGAGGAAACGATAAGTTCACATCGCTGTAAATCAGAAGATACCGATGCATTACGGCAACGATTGTTGCTAAGAGTATAAAATCCAATTTGTGTTAAGTCTTCCATCTATCTTTCCTTTCTAATTAATCAACGTGAATACTTTGAGATCCACTCATATCACCGCATACTACACCAGTTACATTCTCACCATTTGGAGCAACAGCTCGGAATGCCGTTTTAGTGAATGCACTATCACAACCAAGATATCGATGTCCAGTAATTTGAATATTATGATAATTATTAATCGTTAATACATGAGTTGCCGCAGCAGGATTAATATATGGATAGCAGGCTGCGATAATAATACCTACACAAACTGCTACTATACCGGCTAATACTAGAAAGGATGAAATACCTTCCATTATCGAATTATCTTTTTCTACAGACTCAAACATATTATTCCTTTTCTTGAAAAATCTTTTCGAATTCATAATCTCTAAGGTGAAACCAAAATTCCTTATAATCTTTAAAAAACATAACGGCGATATGGTTTGCCTTAGGACGGCAGATTAAATTTTCACCATAGCACCAACCAACTGCATACTTCTTAAGAATTTCACGATTTTCGATAAGAGCATTCGTGCGGCAAGGAATGTGAAATTCATTCCACACATCGCCACTTCTCCAAGTGCTCCAATCAAACGCGCTTGAATCCAATTTTTCGATCATTAATTTTACTTTCGAGGAATTTTAATTTTACGTTTAGAGGTAATAACCGGCGGATTCGGATCGTAATCTTTTTTGTAAATTCTTTTATACTCTTCCAAAAAATTAAATGGGCCGATCACCTTAACAAAATTTTCCGGAGGTATAATCCGGGTGGTCCGATAATGACGATTAATATTCGAAAATGGATCATTCGAAATATCATACGGATCATCGAGTTTAACGGTAATTACGTAGTAATCAGGAAAATGCATTGATTCTTTATATTGCCATTTTCGAGCTGAAATATGAGCGAAGGCATACCTTACCAATATCTATTACTTCTTGCTGCAAGTCTCACCTTCTAATTTGTATTTGCCCCATTCCGGGGTATCATTATGCGTTCGAAACCTTCGTTCCGCATGTCCACGAGTTTTCTCTAGAATGATAAAAAATGAATCGGATTGCCAATTATATTCCCACCATCCGTTAAGAGTAGTTTTTCCATCTGTCCATTTCGCAGTCTTCATCCTATCGGTTATTGGTCGAAACATCATTCCAGCAAAATCAACCATTACTTTCCCAAAGCCTCAGTTAACCAATCATCTCCAACGATGTTGATACCCAACTTCTGTGCCTTTGCAAGTTTTGATCCCGCCGCCTCTCCGCAAATCAAAAGGTTAACATCCTTTGTTACGGAACTATGCGCAATTGCACCCAACTTTTCTAAATCAGCCGTGATACCAGGACGGGAACCACGAGCAAACGATCCAGTAATGCAAAAGTCGACTCCCTCTAACTTCTTACCGGCTGTTGGAACTGTAACCAACCCAGTAGGACGAACGCCCGCCGCATGAAGCCGATTGCACAAATTAACGTTATTCTTATTCTTTGCCCAATCAACAATTGAAGCGGTCTTTACAGGACCGAGTTTTTCAATATTCAGCGCAGGTAAAGTAAGTAGCAACTTGGGCAACTTACCCATATCGTCGGAGGTAAGATTCAATGCCTTTGAGATGTCTTCCCCAAGCGAATGTCCAACCATTGGAATGTTAAGTGACGCAATCCAACGTTCCCAAGTTGCGGTCTTTGCAACTTCTAAACTCTTAACCATCTTCAGAGTGTTAACACCGGAACGAAAGCCGGCATTTTTAAATGAGGATACCAGAGCAAGATCATTTTGCTTCGACTTCGAAAAACTTGCAGCGGAATTTAATGATGCATTTCCAAATTCAAATAAATCCGCAATATTAGTAATATCGAAATCAACTAATTCAGCCGACATACTAGCGCCGAGATTATCAATTTCTAAAGTATCACGATGGCCAATGTAAACAAACTGTTGTGCCGCCTTTCCTGGGCACGCACTATTATCGCAAAATCGTTGCGCAATACCGGAATCATTTTGAATTCGCAAAATGGAATTGCAAGAGGGGCAATGTGTCGGAAACGGCAATTTCCTTGCTCCCTTATTATTCACAACACCGGTGATATAGGGAATCACGTCGCCCGAACGCAAAATCTTGACTATTGATCCAATCATTATGTCAAGATTTTCCATGTAAGTTTCGTTACAAAGATTAGCGCGTGAAATCATCGCACCGCCGAGGTCAACCGGCTCCAAAATTGCCACCGGAGTGACCTTTCCCGTGCGGCCTAGGCCAAATTCGATGCCCGCCAACTTTGTTTGGGCAGACAAATTTTGGGGCTTAAAGCAATGCTGATAGCGGGTAAATTTTTCAGCGACCCCAAGTGTATTTCGAACTTTGTGTGAATCGGCTTTAATTACTACACCATCGCAAACAACGTCGGTAGTCTTAATAAATTCGAGCAGCTTGTTTAGTGCACCTTCAATCGCACCTTTTGCAGAAGTTGCAACCGCAATGCCTTCATACTTAGGAAAGCCCAGAGCATATGCGAGATTCATACGCGCAATAGCGCTATCCGGGAGCAAATCATCTTGATCTGGGCTATACATATCCCAGGGCATTAGCAGAATTTCGCGACTTGCAACAATAGACATATCTTGCTGTTTCATTGTGCCCGCAACAAGATTTCGTGTGTTTGAATACTGCTTACCTCCCAATGCGTTAATGCGAGCTAGTTCACTCTTTCGCATCACTAGTTCACCGCGAATTCGAAGATCGCTGGGCAAATTCTTCGGAAGATTTTTCCCACCAAAGTATTGCGGAATATACTTGCAGGCATGAACCTGCTCGGTCATATCTTCTCCGGCTTCTCCATCGCCGCGTGTTACAGCACGGATCAGCCGGCCATTCTTGTAAGAAAGCTCGCAGCTAATCCCATCCCGTTTCGGCTCCTCGAGAACAACATCACCATAATTCTTGGCAGCGGCAATATAACTTTCGGGCGTGTAATAATTCTCAATACTCAACATTGGCCGATCGTGCTTAATCCGAGTAAGAGAATTCTTTGAATCCCCCACACGAGTGAGGACGGTCGCAAGATTCGCAAAATTCGAATTTGCATTAACCAGCGAAATCAACTGCGCTTCTAGCGCATCATATTCACCATCGCTCAAAATTGGATCGCCGGCGTAATAGGCTACCTGCGCGTCAATCAACTGCGAATTAAGTGTTTCAATCAACTTGCCTGCTTGCATACCTGTTTTCCTCACTGAAATAATTATAGCAAACGCCGGGTTAAGTGTCAACCGATAAATTTGTAGGTGCCGTCCGGGTTCTGTTCAAATGTTCCACGGCGAACACCGGTAGCAATAACCAATTTTGCAAACCACCCCCAATGAAAAGGATAAATTAGCTCCACAATTTCATTGAACGTTATATGCTCGGTATCCATCTTGCTCAACGTGTCTGCAATTCTCATATACCGTTTATTCAGCCGAGCTCCTCACTGAAATAATTATAGCAAAATCCGGTACCGAATGCAAGAAAAAAGTAATCGCTGAAAACAAAGGGCTTATTCGATGAGGAATAAGCCCGTTGTAATCAAAGTATTACTCCTTGGTCTTAAGACGACTCTTATTTGCTTCCAGAAATTCATCGAGCTTAGGGGTTGCTTCAATCAGCCGCTTCCACTGACTGTAATATAGCGTAACGGGGAAACGCCCCATTCCGTAAACCGAAACCCCGCCCTTTTCGCCGACCTTAAACGTTAATGCCTTAACGGATTTTTCGGCCTGTAACGCCTCGAGCTGCGCTTTCAATTCTTCGTAAGTTGGTTCCATTTTAACAACCTTTCTTCCCACTGAAATAATTATAGCAAAGTTAGCCATCAAATGCAAGAAAAAGTTTGTACTCAAAACAAAGAACTTAACGATTTTTACTCGTTAAGTTCTTTGTAATCAGCTATTTTGCCAGTTTAACGAAATTAAGCTGGGTTGTGTTCCCGGTGAATCGCTTAACTTTTCCGGTAACCTGATATATTTGACCAGGATTCCAGCCGTTTCCGTTAAAAAAGAATAGTAGATGTGTACCAGACGTTGCATTAATTACATTTACATTGTATTTTGCGCTGAACGAGCACGAAATAACCGTAATCTGCAGGGCAACTTTAGAACCTACTATTACCCCAGGAAGTGGAGAACTAGCAGACTCGGCATCAATTTTGGTGTTCTGCGCTATCTGACGCTTCACATCTCGTTCATACCATGAGGGTAAGCAAGCCGTAAGGCCAAAATTGAGGCCACGATCTCCAAGCTCTAAGAGTTGAGTGATTGCGACAACCTTTTTAGTAAACTCATTTGCGGTATCGTCAAAAATCTGGGTCAGCATTCCAGAATAATGCAGGCGAATCGCTTCACCCTGTTCAAAATCTTCCTTGGTAAGATCTGTAGGATTAGCGAGCAGGGTGCGCATCAGTTTAGAATTGAGCGGCTTCGTTCCCCCGGCCTCGCCAATTGCGGACGCAGACCCCCACTTTACATATTCCCCATTGATTCTCTGGGCAGCTACCGCAGCAGCGAAAACCGTGCTAATCGGGAACATTTTGCTAGGAACGTTCATTGGTCCTGACTTCCGTACGGGATGCCGATAATAACCATAACTCATAACCGCCTCTTTCTCATCAACATATTCAGTTTAACGTACTCGGATGCAAAAGTCAACCGAAAATTAGAGTGTTTTTGAATTTTGGCTGATCTGGCGAGCGACTACTTTCAAAAACGCCGCGATCGCTGGGTTCTGTTCAGCATAGCTCTCAACCACCCTAATCGCAGCGGAAATGCCCGCGTTATATGCATAAAACTGATCGATTTCGCGCATTGAATGTTTAGCCATATCTGAGCTCCTCACTGAAATAATTATAGCAAAGTTCGGTACCGAATGCAAGCGAAATCAGCCGAAAATACCAAAAATCTTGTTTTTGAAAACAAAGGACTTATATCGCCCCAATATGACCCCACTATAATGATGGTACTCAGCTACTCCTGGGGTCATATTGGGGCCATACGGCGCCATTTTCGTTAAATCCCCCCTTTAAAATCAACGCTTTACAAAACTTTTTAAGAGGATCGTGCTCGCGTGCTGTATATAGTGCCAATTCTTTTTATTGCTATTAACGAGCGGCAAGTAGGGCTTCGATCAGAAAATGAGCTCTTAACGCATCGAAATCGCTCAATTTGCAGAGCAATGTATCCAATTCCTTGCGGGCATCTTCACTTGAAATTATTCGCCGCTTAACCTTGATCTCCATGTTTCCTCCTATCGCCACCGTGCATACAGTTCAAATCCTTATTTTTGATTAATAGGCAAAGCATTTTCAGGCGCTTATCTCATTGTCACAACTAGTGCCTACGACAATCCTAGCGGCATCGCTGTTGGCGGCCGAGTGAATGTTCGATAAGTGGGCGATTTATCGGCAACCGCCTCAACCGCTCTTTGCGCATCGGCTAATGAGTTGGCGTATCCAGACTAACGTTTTGCTCGGGCGGCAATGCGGGTTTAACCGTCTGCGCATCTCGTGGATTCTTACCGGGATGCCACGAGCAATCGTTGACCTCGTAATAAGCGCCCAGACCGTGACCGGCTATAACAGCGGCCTTTGCTTGCTCAGTCAGGTCTACATTGGTATGACAATTCTGCGCCGAGCATACGCTCGTAGCCAATACAAACAGAATAATTGATAGATACTTTATTGCTGTGCTCCTTTTGATATTAATAGATACTTCATTGCTGGGCCCGATTTTAGAGCGGCCAAATCTTCCACTATGTCCAATCCTCTGGTATATCCCTACTCCGAAGTTGCCTCCGGAATTCGACCCAATCTTCGTCTTCTTCGAACTGGACCGTAATCATCTCAGCCGCTTTGTCTACGGCGGTGTGAACAATAAAAGTTGTCCCAAATAGTTCCCCCCTTCGTTCGAGGAACGACCCGGCAAACAGGACAATATCCGAAAGTGGGTCATTATTTCTCAAGCTGAATTCGCTTATTAACATATTGTCTCCTATTCCGCCTTCACATATCCATTGTCTTCTGCCCAGCTTTCGAGTACTCGAAAGTCATTGTTTAGCGCATTACTTAAATCAGGTCGCATACTTCCTCTTTAAACGTAAACTGCGGATTCAACAGCAACGAATGATAAAGTCAGTTCTTCCGGGTCTCGGAAAAAATCAGCACGGAACCCACCAGTTGACGCCCATTGGGTCTGGCTGCCGGCAACCTCTGCAAGCAAACGTCGGGCAAGCTTCTTAAGGTCTTCGATAGTAGGAGTGGTTTTCCCCGAATCATGGTATGTCCATCCCGTCAAGGCCATATAAATATGCACCTTTTCGAAATCGAAAGTGTCGATCACCTGATCGATTGCCTTTTGGTATTTGTCTATCATACTTCCTCCTTGTGCTTCTAGTGATATTGATATATACTTCACCGCGCTTCTTTTATCTTACTCAACGAGAAGGGTTTCACTCCTCAAATTTCTTAATTAACTCGTTTTGAATATTTTCATATGCCAATTTCCATATATGCCTACTGTATTCATTCTTGTATACATATGTGTACTCACTCGGCTATCAAACGTCCGTCATACTTCGATTTATGAGGCGTAATCCATACATAGACACCAAAAACTGTATCTGTTTGCCATAGTTTCGCATATGGATAAATTGTTTTAACAAGCGTTTTATAATTTATCATTCTGACAATTTCCAGATTAGTTCTCGTTGAATTTTATCCCACGCCAACTTCCATAAATTTGGACGATCCTTTGGTGACATATAATCGTATCTAATAGGCGCTGTTATAAAACGAGATCGATGCCAATCGATTGATAACAAAGTATCGCACCAACCGTTAGAATAATCCCATGCAGAATAAATCTTGGCATCGGGGTAAACATTTTTCACTAATGTTTCATAATTAATTGAAGAAATTATATTTACCATTAGTTTCGATCTCGACCATAGCATTTTGCCAGGCCAGTTTCAGTTTGTGCATATTACGCATCCAGATCATCTTTGCATCCGGATTGGTCGTATTTTTTAGAAGGCGTTCGGTTTTTTCAATAGCCTTAGCAATCGAGTCGACATCGATAATTGTGGAAGAGATCTGGGCAACTTGTTGCTTGTGAAGTTTAATCATCATATAATTATAATAGCAAAGAAAAAAGGAATTGTCAACCGACAATTCCCAATAATTTTATGTTTTTGAAAAAAATTGCATTCGTCCAATTTTACAATAAAAATGATATTTTCGAGATCGAAATCGAAAATTGTTAAAATACAAAATATTTCGTGGCAATCGAATTGGATCCGATCTTTTTAAAATTGTCGCTGCCAAACTAAAAAATTTTGATTGTGTTTTGAAATTAACCTGATGTTGGGAAAACTTATGAAATCCAAATTGCCAGTGGTTACCAACGTGGTCGTTAACAATTGAACACACAGTAGCCTTTGGTAAGGTGTTAAGCCGATTCATAATTACTTCGCCGACAGCGTATTGTCCTAGTAATGGTTCTCCACCGGCTTCTCGAAAAATAGCATTCGCCAAACAAGTTTGATCACGCGAAGGTGGCTCTGCATATAAAACCGCAGAGACAAATAGAACCCCGCATAGTATGGTAGTTGTTATTTTAGTCATAGTATATATTTATACCAAAAATAACAACTTATGTCAAGTGATTAATTAGTATCGAAATGCATCCTCTAGCGTAGTGAACTTCCGGGGTATCTTTTTCTTTCTGGCTTTACCCTTTTATTAATCCCCCGCCTAGCGTATTAATTCCTGTGGGCAATGTCGGCAAAATATTTGAATTTGGCATTAATGATGTAGGTATTAATCCGGAGGCCGATAGCGTCTGATTATTGACCGCTTCGGTTATCGTCGCGGATAATGCTTGCCCAGAAATCGTTGTTTTATCTATTAAATTTGAAGTCAACCCTAAACCGGTAGTCTCGTCAATCCCGGGAATTTGCGAAAGTGCCGATAAACTCGGCAGGGCGGATAGATTAGTTTGTGAAGCAACCGATGCCGCCATACTAGATAATTGGGAGGGAAATGCGGTTAACGCCGATGGACTAGGAGTCTGTAAAAATATAGCCGACTGGGAAGGTAAATCAATATTAGTCTTTGTACTCGGAGCATGAAAGCGCTGTACAACACTCATAATAATTCCGGTTAATCCTGATAATTTAGTAATTGCTGCCAATGAATCTGAGGCGAACCCAGCAATATTTGCCGGCGTTAACCCAACAGTCGGAGCCAACGCAATACTATTATTATGGGTTTCCGCAATACCATTATACGCCGATAACAACGAAACATTTGCCAATGTTGGGGCAACATTTTCTAAACTAGCAGATGTACTATTAATTAGAACTACACCATTAGCACAGAGCGAATTAATATCAGAATAACTATTGCCGTTACTCAGATATACCGGGGTTGAAATTCCATTCACCAAAGCATTCGCAATATTACCGGTATCAGAACTAATATTGCCGTACTGAGTTGTTCCCATTAATTGTTTAATAACCTGAATGGTCGAATATAATGCGTCGTTATAATTAGTCGACCCTAATATATCATCAACTGTTGGATTACCATTCGCACCAGAACCCGGACCCACCGATGCCTTAAGATTTGAAAAATCAGACACCGATACGGGGGCAGGCATTGCCGAAATATTCGGTGTGCCAATCAATGGAATAATTTTATACATCGTTCGTCCTAAATCACCAATTGACGCAATATTATTAAGTCCGGTTATATTTACACTTAATGCTTTAAGTAACGCATATGAATCGAGAGGAGTCACACCGATAGAAGTTTCGATAGAATTTGTAGCCGCGCTTCCTAAAATTATTGGTAACGATAAACAATCCGTCCACACATTAATTTGCGATCCCGACACTCCGAAAAAAGTTATAACGGCATCTAGATCGTTTGTATCTACTAACGCTGCGTTTGCCGCAATTCCAACCAATGCATCAAATGGATTTAGGGAAGCTACCTGAAAAGTATCATCCGGTGTTTTTCCCATCGGAGCATCTAAAATCATAGTAAATAAATCTTTATCAATTATATATGAATTTCCTGTCGATGGATCAACAATAGATTTTCCGAAGAAATTAAGATGTAAATTACCAATTGTATTATCCCCAGCATTTAATAATTGTAAAAAACAGCCTGCATTACTAAACCCATCGAGCCCATTATATATATCTGACGGTGTCATAAGAGACCCGCATTGTATAAAGGCTTCCGCTACACCAGATATATTATTACCGGCTATTTCTGAAAACCCACCCGTGACAGATGCATTTGCTCCATTCGGCCATTGAGCCGAAGCTGCGCTGTTAATTGTTAATGCTGCCTGAGCCGCATAACTTTGAGCCTGACCTAGCGTTTGTAGGAACACATTGGCCGTAGAACTACCCGCAAATAAATTTGAAGTACGAGCACTTGTTATACTAATTAGTGGTCCGGTTCCTAGGTTAGAACTAAAATCATTGGGAACTTGCCCAAATAACTGGGGAAAAGAATTTGATCCAATACTACGCAACGCGATAGTATTGCTGGCAGTAACCCCTACTTCGGCCGCATTGTTATAGATAATATTCCAATTATTAACTGTTTGAATGGAATTATATGCAGAAAGATTGGCGCTAATATTCGGCGGCGCCAATCCTTCACCTGCTTGTAATCCTGCGGCTGCTATTAATTGCACACCTGATAATGAGTTCATATTGTATTTACCCCATTAAATTTTGCTTACCAGGCAAAACAATATTACTAATAGCACTAAGATAAGCAGTCTTAAGAGCGTCCCTTACATTAGCCGTGTAGCAAACAATCGCTGACTTCTTAAGAATAATCGGCTTATCTGGATTGGCACCTATTAATGCCAAGCCTAAACTTAGTCTATCATTAACTGGCATAATTGACCGTGGATTATCCAAGGAAAAAGTATCGGTGTTCGGTTCCATATAATCTAGGGCAGGAGTAAGGCGTGAAATAATCTCTTCACCGGTTACTAACTTAAAACAATAAATTGTATCTTCCATATTATCCCTCTAACTTCTTTAAAATATTTTCTCTTTTAATCATAGTCACTACATTCAAATTTGTCAATGGAAAATTATCCAACACAATTGCACCATTTATACCCTGAATTACATCATCGATAATGGCTAAACTAAAATCATGTTTTTTGACGTGTTCTGATAATAGTAATGTATAGAATGCGCCTACCACCTGAGAGTTAGCACAAAAAATTGTCTGACTGAATAATTCCCACGGCGTTGGCCAATGGGTAATATCTTGTAATTCAAATTGAAACTTTTTGATCTTTGGACTATTGTTCCAATTTTTTTGAACTAACTTTACAGCTTCCTCAAACGAAATGGTATCGATATATTTACGAAAGGCTCTGATACTTAAAATCCGCGCCTCAGGTTTGCCTAGCCAGGCCACTTTAACTTCTTTATTTTTTTCCATATTTCCTTTTTCACCACGGAATATTATAATATTCTGCGACTCTAATCCACCACTGGTCGCTATATTTGTCAAAATTTGTTTCATCAACTTCAAATCTTTGAAACTCTAAATCACCAGAACACATTAAAATTATACCACGACGTATATTAGTTCCGTATAATTCATTATGAGCCAATGCGTATGCGCATAATTGACATCGATAATCTTCAACCCAGGCTTCCTTCTTCGGCCTGTTGGTTTGCTTGTAGTCTAAGATGGCTAATTCGCCATCTTTCATTTTTCCGACTAAGTCGGTTGCGCCGGCAAAAAGACCAGGAAAATACAAACTAACTTCCGAACCCAAAAAAATATCTACATCGGATAATCCTTTTTCTACAATAACTTTTGCCATATGATAGGCTTGAATTGAATAAGGATTGGTTCCGGGTTCACCCATATAATCGGTTTGCACATAATTTTCAAGATATTTGTGCATTCTTGTGCCCCTAGAACCCGCGATGGCCGTAATCTCGGCCGGTTTCTCGGCACCTTTATATTTTCGCCAATTATTTAATGCTTGTATTGACTCTTCAGATTTTGTTGCGGAAAGTATCGTAGTAACTGATGGGAGACGTTCTCCGTTAGGGCAAGAATATAATCTCTTGCCATTAACAGATTCGCGATGCAATGTTTTATAAGGGAACTTTTCAACAACCATAAGTAATTATAGCAGTTCTGTTAGAGATATACAAGCTACTTTCTAGAGGCCGCGCGTTTGGCCATAGATTGAACCAAACCACCGGATGATATACTAACGTCTTCTCGCTCTTGATCTTCATCAGAAGTATCTGCCGATGCACTTTCTCCCTCGTCCGGGGCCTGAAAATCTTCAGGATTAAATTCTTCCTCGGATTCCTCTGGAACTTCATCTGAAGGTTCATTTTCAAAATCATTTGGAGAAAATTCATCAGGTACTGCCATCGGAATTTCCTCTTCCCCTAAGGAAAGGGTAACCTGATTCTTATTAATAGATTTAATTTCGTGGGAAATACTAGGGTCCTTAGTTAACTCGGCCAATTGGGAATACGTAATATGTATTCCCAAAAGATCGATTAATTTCTTGACCGAAATCACCGGCTCTAACCCCTTATCTTCGGCTTTATGCTTCAAAAATGACAAGACAGTAATTAGTTTATTCCGTAATAATGGATCAGTTTTAGTTTGCGGCATTGGCATGATTTTTATCCTTACTTCTTTTCAATCTTTTTTTGATGAATGGCCTTGCTTTTTGCTCCTAGGCAAATTTTGCAATTTTTTGCAAATGTTTTTCCAGGAACAAACGCATGTGGCTTATCCGATGATGCGTTCTTGTTCTCCGTTTTAACTGCTTCCGTTGCAAGCTGTCTAATAGCTTCAGCTAATCTACGAGCAGCCTTGGGATTTTTCTTAACATCGGTTTTCTTTAATGCCTCATTAAGAGCGACAATTTTAGCATCTATTGTTTTCTTTGATTCAATCAACTTTTTAGTTTTAACTTTCATACCAAGACATTCCGCTAATTCTTTTTCAAGGTTAATAAGACTTTCTGATGCAGGCATACGAGTCTCTCTTCCTAAAGGATTCTTTTTCTTAGTAACCGGGGCATCAAAAGCAGATGAATCAATATCTTCATCGCCTTCTGCCGGTACTTCCTCAGGTAATGCTAAATCGGTAGCAGCAGTTGGCTCGTCGCCCGATAAAACAAGAGTTGCGTTTTCTAATTCAGTCTTCTTTTCCTTAACTGAAGTTAATAAATCATTAATAACTGTATTTGCAGTCGTCTGATACCTATCCGCTTGTTCTGCTCCTAAACTAGTTCGAATTGAATCTACTAGGGCAGGTAATTCATCGTTAGACATCTTACCCAATTCAGAAATAGTATCGGCTAATCTATCAACCAAATCTTTTGCCGCTAGTACAGATTGCGCAGATTCAATCTCGCCTTCTTTTAATAATTTTCTAGCTCGGGACTTCAGGGCATTTTCTACAATCTTTGTCTTTTTCATATAGATGCTTTCTCCAACTTTATTTACCGGCTGATTTTCAGTTCGGCCGCCGTGCAATGCTACTTTGAATAATTCGTTAAAATTATTTGCTGCTTCCGGATTTGATTTAATTGCGGCATCAATAGCTCGAGCAGCATCTTGCTTTTTAAAGCCTTGATTACACAATGCACTATACACATCCTTTTCTATCTTTGTCGGAACATGTTTAGTGGGAGCGGGATTACTATTTGCGGCTGGCGCCTTAGCCGGGGGGTTATTTGCCTGCGTGGTTGCTGCCGGAGGCGTGGGGGCCGCGGGTGAAGCTGCGTTCGGAACGGGAGCGGCTGGTGTTTTCGAGGTAAGATAATCTGTTACTTTTTCAAGTTCGGTTGTTACTGATTTTTTTTCATTGGGAGTTGCTCTAGAAAACGCCGGATCCCTTTGCAATAACGTAGTAATATCATTAGGGTTTGGCGCAGTCCGAGTTTTGGCGATTCGAGAAATATAATCTGATAATTTTTGTTTAGCAGCCTGAGACAAATTTTTAAAAGAAGGATCCTGTAAAATCTTAGTTGTGTACGAAGAAATTTCAGTAGTTGTCCTCGGCGGTCTAATGGGATTTCCAGCAGCATCAGTGTTAACAACCTTACCCCAATCTTTATGAATTGTATTGCCCTTCATTCCTTGTACAAATGCTCCTAATGCAGAGCCCGCAGTGTGAGCAATTCTAGAAATAGCTGGGCTCGCTACCGCGTGTGCTGCAGAAGCGGCCGACTTAACTCTATTTCCTAAAGTTGGTCGTATCGAGCCTGTAGTGGGAGTCTGAGTTTCTACGCCGGTGGGCTCGGGTTGAGTTTCTGGCGCGGGCTCTTGCTGCGCCGGCGCAGCAGCCACCGGTTGATTTCCTTCAGGCGCAGCCGTAGGAGGTGTTCCTTCTGGCTCGGCTGAAGTTTCTGCAGGGGATTCCGGCTGAGCCGCTTGCTCATCGGGAATAGCTTGAGTAGCAGGATTAATTGATCGGCGCGCGGCGTACTTCCCAGGAGATCGCTCAGTTAGCAAATTTTCCAGTGTTAATAATCCCATGTAAGTTTTATCGCGCTCACTTGTATGGAATCTATTACTATTTCTAATAACATCTAATTTTTGTCGTGTCGTTTCCAAAAGGTGGCTAATCTTATTAGGAGTAAGATTGGATACCGAAATATCGAAATATTCTGTCAACAATGATTCTAAATTAACGGGTTTTTGTAATTCATTTAATATCATGATACACCTATTTACCTAAAAACAACGGAATAAGAACTTTTAAGATTAATGCGCCGAGTGTTGCTAATAACGAAATAATTATTGCACTTCCCCATCTTATTAACTGAGCATTTCTATTTTCTTCTATGGTGTCAATTCTAGAACTTAACCCCGATATTTGTACAGTTAAATCATCTATCCGAGATGTGTGGCTAGTTAATTCTTCATGAATCGAGATTATTCGCATATCGGCTAGCTCGACATGCACTTCAAGGTTTTTCTTCTCTAGTTCGGTTGTCCCCATCACTCACCCCATACCACCAATGCGACGTTCATATATATTTATGGAAAATACAAATTAATGGATAAATTTGTATTGGGTCCGCTAGTTGAAAAAATAGGAGAAGATATTTTCACCGATTCGTTTAACGACGTTATAATAGGTATATTATTAAAATCTTCAAGTAACAAATGTATGGGTATATAATGCTCAAATGAAACAAAAAATTTCCATACTGATAATTTTTGATTATTATATGCACTAAATTTATAATCTGAATTTTCTAATAAAATAGGATCGGTAATGTTATTTGGCTGCGAACGTAGGCCTAATAATTGAACTACTACGTCCCAATTACGTTGTTGATTTCGAAGGAAATCCCATTGTATCTGCGTTAGAGGTGAGCCCTGAGATTTAAAATTTCTCGTAATATTTGTTTTAGTTATATCAACCAAGGTATAAATTTCTAATTCCATTATAATGATATTTATTATATCAGAATCAATTATTGCGGGCATAAAAATTGGGAGCCGTCAGGCTCCCAATTTTTATATATTCGGTTAGATTAAAAAGTAAAATATGAAACGGTAGTAGCCGCAAGGTTAACATTTGAAAACCCGACTGTAGAATTACCAACCACATAGTTTCCTAGTGACTGAATAGCGGTCTGAACAGTTGCGGGAAGAGCTGCATCAACACCAGAAGTTAGCATACGAACACCAACATTACCGTTTGCACCATTTTGACTAACTAATGCAATATTTGCAGTTAGCTGGCCAAGCATTTCGATGGTAGCTACCTGTTCGACTTGCTGAATAACCGCATCCCATGCACCGGTAGGGCCAGTTGAAGTTAGAATGCCATTACCTGTTGGACCAAAGTTAAACTCTAAACCATCTACTGCCTTACCAAAAAAACTACCTGCATTGCCGTCAATTGCCGGATTTACCTTATTCCATTGAGCCATTATAATTCTCCATTACCACATTAATTTTGAATTTTTCAATTCATTTGATAGTATTTATACAGATCAATTAAAAACTACTATTTAAGTGATTTTACACCACTTCGGTTTAATCTATTCTTCACGTGTATCCATCAATTTTTGTAGTAACACTAGAACATCGCATCGATAATTTTGCTTACGTAATTGCTGATATAATCTATCTCCTTTTTGCTTTTTTTCTGACCATGTTAGATATTCGCCGCTATCAACAATATCACGCCTCAGGGAAATCAATGTATTATTTTTAATCTTTAAAATACTTTGCAATTTAATAAAAAGTGTGCGTTTCATTGTATTCGGCATAGTATCATACTTAAAATTTTTAAGATACCTCTTCAACTCTAATACCGGAATAGAAACATCGCGTTCATCAAGATATTGTTTTGCATTCTTCAACGTTGCAATTACATTACATAGATCGGTTCCGGAAAGATAAATTCTATCGAACATTGGATATTTAACCGAATCAAGTGCATAGGCGTCGGTTTCACGAATAAATCTTGTTAGCCCCAATAAATGCAACGTTAGCAGCATTGTAAAAAATATTTCGGATAATTCAGCAACCGAATAATTTTCCATTGTTTGCTCGTTACGAAATGCTTTAGATTCAGAAATAAATTCAAACATTAAAGATGCCTCATAAACGTCGGACGATCAACTAATTTAATCTTACCGTAAGGAGTAGAACTTACAAACCCCTCGTGACCGGGAATTCCATTTAATGATGCGGTAATGTTTCCTGGAACCTTATCAAATTCGTGTTTAATAATATTCTTAATCATTACTGTTGCTAGAATTATTTTGCAAATTGCCAGGTACCCATCTTTATTTTCTAGTAAATATTTTTTAATATTTTCGGCTTTTGTTTTAGATACCTTTCTATCCAAAAAAGATTTAAATTCAAAAGTAATATTTTTATCTGGCTTTTTTCCTTGACTAGCTAAATTTGCTAAAAACGATTTTAACAAACTGCCTAAATCAGTTATTTTTAAACTACTAAGAAGGGTCTTATTAAGAAATGCATCAATTACGGTCTGCTTTGAGTTAATAAATTGTAATAAATCCCGGCAGGGTTTTAACGCAGACGGAACAATTTTTTCTCCGACCGTAGTTGGGCCAAGTATAACTAGTCCGGGAGAGGGGTTAAGGTGCAATTCTTTTAAGTCTGTTATTGCAATTGGTTCCATTTCTAGAGGGGAATTAAAATAACTATGCACCACAATTCCCATCTGAGAATTAGCTATTTTAATTCCCATCTCAGAATTTACAGGCACTGAGTAATTAATTTTATTTGGTTTAAATTTAAAGGTTCTATTATCATCTTTTCCATACTGTATCGGACGAGTGAACCATAGAACATCAAACTGAATAAACCCCTTAAAGTTAACAGGTAATGCTCGATCCAATAAAGGAAATAATCCTGCAAAACTTTTACTAAAAATATCTCTGCCGGGTGAACCGGGAAATCGATCAAACATCATATTATATAAATCTTTTTCGGACATAGGCAAGCCGCCCATATCATATTTTGCAAATCCTTTTTTATCGGTAAGTGTAAATTTTCCGTGTACTCTTCCTGCAATTCCAGCAGGGGCGCCGTCCCACTTAATTTGAGATAATTTTGGAGTTGTCGCCGCAGCAAGTAAGGAATTAACAGCGGACTTAGCGCCCAACGAACCATCGCTGCATACTAAATCTTCCGGATGTTCTATTCTCGATTTCGCTTCGAATAATATTTGCTTCGGCCCATATTGTTTTTGTATCTCTGTTAGTATCATTTACTTGCTCTCTTGAATTTTCTTGATTCCACGACAAAACTTATTAGAATTTCTATGACGAATACTGCTCAATAAATTCTTTTCTAATTCTTCCGAGGTGGCAGCATCATAACATTCGGCAATAGTATCTAATAATGCAATTGCGCTAGCGATAATGTGAGATCCGCGAGATTCAATTACAAAAGAATTATCTCGTTCGGAAGATAACTCGATGAGTGACTCAAGAAGTGATTTGGTTTGACTATGCATAATTGTATTTATATTAGCAAATGAAAAAGGACAACCAGTACTGGTTGTCCTTTTGTTGAAATTTAAATTATTTTTCGAAAAATGTATCGATAACTCCAGATGCTATATTAAGTCTAGGATGATCTTTATGCACAAAAAATCTATCAACCGTTCCTTTAACCAATTCAAACTTATCCGGCAAAACTGTTCCGTCTCTCAAAAGCATCTTGTAATCTCGGTCAACGAAAAATTTAACAATTTCGTCAACGGTATGACCATACCTCTTAAACTGAGCAGGAATCATTTCGGCTTGAACAATTGGCTTCCACTTGGCAATAGTATCTTCCGCACCCTGTAATACATTATACTCGAATCCTTCAACATCCATCTTAATTATATCAACATCTTGAAAATTATATGAATCTAAAGTTTCGATTGTAATCGTATACTTTTCTGGCTCTACTTTTGGTGCTCGAGAATTAATTCTCGACGGTGTTACAAAATTATGGCCAGAATTATTCTTTTGCACAACAATTTCTGAAGTCGTATGTGTATTTCCAACACCAACCTGGTATGTATGGATATTAGCGGTGATTGTCATATCAGCCCAACTTTCTCCGACTTTATACCAACCCTTTTTAAAATCTGATTGCGGTTGCGCTTTAGCAATATCGATATTTGCCCTAGCAATATCGTACGTTTGCGGTGTTGGTTCAAAACTATGAACATCCTTGGCCCATGTACCATATTCAATGGTATTAGTTCCGATGTTCATGCCAACATCAATAATAGTTCTTGCGTCAGGGCAAAAATCACGCAAAAATTTTAAATTTTTACCCTGAAACGGGCCGCCCGCTAATCGCTGCCTAAAAAATGTATCGTTCTGATAGAACCAGAATTTTCTACCGCATGAATTTGTTATTTGATCAATTAGTTCCTGCATTTATCTCCTAATGAATTACAATTTGCCTACGATTATCACACCCGGTCCCAAATAAATTAACTCCTTTTTGCGAATAAGATCTACAATCGTCTGTGGATTATTTTCAAAATATAGCCACAGATCATCTTCCGTTAAGTCGAGACTTGTGCTTATCGAATAAATTTCATAACTACGTTGACCATTAAATCTTGCTCGCAGCTTAAGCATATGAATTATTTCGCTTCGTTCTCGAGTATATTTATCATATACAATTGGAGGCTCATCCGATGGTAGCCCATCAGAACAGTCTTCCGAAAAAACGAGCAATAAGGAGTTGGGATTCTTCTTCCTTGATAATATTCATATCAATCGGAACAATAGCATCGAGCCCCTCTTCGCACCACATTACAACAAATAGATTTTCAGTTTTCATAATTTTCTTTCTATATTCAAGAGGTAAGTAATAAGCAGGACAACAATCAGTCGACGAGATATTTCGTCTTTCAACAGCCAAAATGCAATAAACAACGATGTGCGTATTCCTAGGAGCAATAATCAAATTTTTATTTGGCCTAGATATTGCACGCAAGTTGAATTCATCGTATCCCAAAGGATCGAAGATAGCCTATCCTCATCCCCTCTTAAATATATCGCGGCAGTAAACTGCCGAGATGTCTAAATGATATTATACTTCGATAATAACGCAGCGGTTTCTACCGAAAGATCGATAGAATTAATAATATTAATCCCGAGAATTTCGTCATTCAATTTCTGCTTTTCTTTAGTAAAGGTTGCGATATTAGCTTCAAACTCAGCAATCTTACTCTGGGTAAGAACGCCGGTTTGTAGAGTATCCCGATACGCATAATTTACCGAGTCGGCATTTTTAAGACGGGACAATTTTCCGTCAACCACGGTGGAATCCTCTCTAGCCGAGGATGCTGCGAGCAATCGATACATTAGAATTTTCTTTTCAAGTGAGACTAATGCAGCTAACTTTCGATTAACACCATACGATGCATTAGCGCTTCCCAATGAGGTTCGAATCTCGTAAAACGCATCGAATAGATCCTCTTTTAGCTTAATGTTGGCCAGCAACTTATCCGAAGCGGCACGAATTACTTCCCCCGGTGCTTGAAACTCATTAATCGATACAGTCGTTGCGAGCTCGATCGAATTAATTTTATCCATAATTACTGCCTGAACTGCTGAAGCCTTACGCAAGGTCAAATTCATGTTATTCTCCTAAACTTATGAAATAAGTATACATCATGTTAATTGATTTGTCAAGAATTAGATTTATTAATCTGTGCCATTAATGTTTTAAGCAAATCTTTTTTATCGCCCATCGACGTAACCTGCGGTGTCGATTTTGGCGCATTCTTTATCTGTGCTAAAATATTGGTTCCAGTCATTGCCGATTCGGATGGCTGCCCACCAGTGGCATCGGTAATTCTGAGTGAATCGACGTTAAAATCTAAATCAACCTTATTGCCTACACCAGAACTATTTCTAGTTTTAAGCATCTGGAGTTGAATTAATCCTCTTTCTTTCATTATTCTGCTGGTATAGATACCGAACATGTTATCGCATGAATTTGCTTTGGAAATACCACCGGCAACATTACCAAGATTAAAATCGATCTCGTCAAACGAACTACGATTTAATTGGCTCGCTGAAGCGATGACTGCTTTTAATTCAATCCCAAAATTACGAAGCCCTTCCGACACAAGTTTGTCCTTAACAAAAAAATCCCCAAGATCAATTTTTGAGTTTGGATTAATCAAATCAAGATAATCGACACAAATAAAATCAGGTTTATAATTTTCTTGAATCATTAATTCTTTTACATAAGCCCGAATATCATTTACCGTACTACCGGATGGTAAAAATTTAATCTTTAACCTTCCTGATTTTTTACCGGCTATTGCAACTTTTAACTCAACATCATCCAATTTGCGGAAAATTTCCTTACTACTAATACCGGTAATCATACTATCAATGCGCATTGCAACTAATTCTTGGCTTAGTTCGAGCGTAATATAAATTCCGTTCATGCCTTTAGATATCCAATTACATGCTAGATTTTGAAGCACGACGGATTTTCCACTTCCAGGTCCACCACAAAAAATTTCTAGCTCGCCGCGATTAAATCCACCAAAAATAAAACGATCAATTTCAGTCCAACCGGTTGACACCTGCCCATTACTGTCTTTCAATTTTAATAGTCTAGCCTTGGGATCCTCAAAATAATTAATGCCCAAATCTCTAGTAAGACTAATTTGAACTGCGTCTTTAATTAATTTTTCTACGGATCCAAAATCATCTTTATCTAATAGATCAACTGATTTAACAATAGCTCTAGTTAATTCTGCTTTTTTTGTAAATTGCTCAAAATCATCTAGTAAAAAATTTTCAGCCGATTCTTGAATATTATCAATCAAGGTCAGATTCGTTCCGGTTTTAACTAATACCTGTTCAACCGACGGAATAGCCGAATATTTTTGTGTATATTCTTGTATAAAGGTGGCTGCACCTTTAAGAGATCTATCAAAATTTTCAGGGTTAAAAATATTTTGAGCCCGTGTAAAAAGTTCGCCGCTACTAAGAAAAAAGTCTAAATAATATTTTTGTGTCTCAACATTGGTTTCTTTTACTGCCATTCGTTTTTGCCCGCCCGCAATCGATTCAACATTAATTTCTGAGTTACCTTAATTTTTGTTGGACTGTTAGTTGCATTATTCAAAATATGCTTTATAACAAACAGCCGTCCATATTTAACATATGCTTTATTAATATCTTTAAAATCCCATTCCGGAAAAGATACAGCCCAATCATTGTCAATTGCGGTTTCAATTAAACTTGTTTTTGTATTTGATAATCCCGTGATATCTAAATCAGGAACTACAATAATTCTAGTGTGTAAATCATGAATAAGATTTGTTTGCGCATCATTAATTTCGTTATGCATTACCGCCAACCCATTAACGCTTAATGCGTCGAATAACCCTTCCGACAAAATTACCCATTCATATTTGGGTTTTACAAAATCTAACCCAAATACAAAATCAGTGGTTTGTTTCATTATGAAACGTTTTTTATCGGCTGGTATAATGGATCTAGCAGAATATCCAATGATAGTATCTTGCAAAATAAAAGGAAGTATAACTCGATTTCGATACCCTACATCATCGGAAACTAAGAACGGGAAATCATCGTACGAAAATCCGCGCGATTCTAAATATTCAATGTGCTTCTTATATGCTGATGGGTTTTCGTATAATAATGAAGAATTTGGCAAATCAATCGATTTGATTTGCTGTGTTGGTTTAACAACAACTGCATTTGAGCCAACGATCTTAAGATTTGCTAATTTTAACTGAGCAATAGTATTTTCATCTACACCGAGCCAAGTTAGAAATTTTTCAAACTTAGGATATAATGATCTGCCCGATTGATAAGAACAAGAATAAGAACAGTTAAAACAGTGGTAAACTATTGTATCGCCATCTATCTTTAACCCGCCACGACCTCGTTTATCAATGGTCTGGCCACGATGTTCGCAGCAAACAGCATTACGGCAACTCCACCCATTCGGACTGGTTTTAACTTTTGCATTATTCCAGTAATTCAACACGGTCTGAGTTATTGCGTTCATTTAACAATGATAACATAACTCAGTAACAGAAGTCTATTAAATTCTTATATTACCATTGGTAACAAAAGTTGAAACAATAACGTTACCGTTACCAGTTGGATCCGCGCTATCTAGAAGAAATCTAGTCCAGGCAAACGACCCGATAACTGATTGCATCACATAACCAGATGTATTCGAATAATATGTAGCCGAAACATTACCCCAATCTAAATTCGTTGGAATTGATGTTAGTGTTCCTTGTGCTACCACATTTCCGGTATAAGCGATCAGATTGCAAGACATTGTAGCAACTGTCGAATTTATAGGTCTAGTCATTAAATTAATTTGATTACTAACTACCCCTATGCCCGGGGTATCAAGAAAAGTTAATGGCATTGGATCCTGCATTCCCATCGTGGGCCCTTTCCGGAGAGATGTCTTTAATCTACTGCCAAAGAAATCATTAATATAAACTGGATAAACATTTCCGGTATTATCTAGAGCAGACAATGCAATCTCATAATCACCTACTTCAAACGGTGCGAGATCAGAGGAGGTCAACGTTGCTTGAACAACGCCGTTTGCAGTATCTATCGGAGATGCAATAATTGAAACTAATTCATTCTCGGTATTCGGTTCAAATAGGCCAAACTGAATTGACACATTCGACACATCGATTTTCTTTTGATCAGAATTTAAACAAGTAATTTTAATAGGATTATTCACGCCCGTATAAATTACAATAGGATTCGAATACATAAACACCTCTGAGCACTCTGCAATATTATCGAAACCGACCACCTGAGCTCTTATATGGTTCTTCTCGGGATATACCTTAATCGTTTGCATATATTATTTATCCAAACAAAATTTTAAATGACAGATATAAATACTTCGGTTACACATTAAATCTTAATTATAACGGAAGATAATGAATCCTAATCTATTTGAAACCCTTACCGCAAAATTTCCATTCCTATCGGTTATTTTATATGGGGTAAAGCAAGACGAATTTATCGGTATTGTGCAAAACATCGATACATCTATTACTAGTTTCTATGATGTTAACAAATTAAAAACAGATGACGAAAAACGTTTATTTCTGTTACTCGGAGAGAAATGGTATTTTGAATCTAATCGGCAACTGCCTATTAATATCTATCTTAAAGATGAATGGCTACCATTTAAAAAAATATTTCGAACTTTTATATCTAAAGAAGTCACCATAATTCATGGGCCAGTTACGAGTTTATCAAATCTTGCGCAAAAGAAACGGCGACGCAATATAACAGTTATCAAAAAATTATAACTCTTGCTCTTCTAATAATCGAATATTTAAACCAACGAGTATGGAGTATGCTAGACCGTGACTACGTTTAAACATATATCCATCGGCATCTCTGTCCCATACGGTCTTTTCAACCTCGGACCAAGGTTTACCTAGCAAATGTTTTTTGCCAGGTCGGATACACGAAAGAAACATCGATAATTTTTCTATAGAATTAATCGGCTCCGGCAATCGTTGAATAATTTCTGCATAATTACCGATATGAATAAGTTTAGATACAAAGTTCTTATCCAATAATTTTTCCCAATGAATCGGACGTGCAAGCAATTCATCTAAGTGTTCTGGATTTTTAACTAAACTATATAAATGATTATTAAGTATATCTAATTTTACATATCCTAACTCTTCAGCTACCTTATAATTAATACTAGCTGTTCCGGTTATAATATTTTGTGGAATAATCGTTACATAAATTCCGGAATTGTGTCGCTCGCCGTTCTCTAACGACGCCGGAGTATAATCAATACAAGATAAAATCTTATTTCGATCACCGAAATCAAGATCGACATCGCTACTAAAATGGGTCATAATCCCGCTTCTGAACATATGGCAGTTATCTGGTTTTTTGAATCTTTTAAATTATTAAATCGAAAATTCCATCGTTCAATATTAATAACCGGCCAAATAATCTCTAAATCATTAGAAGTAATTGTAGAAAGCCATCCTTGCCCGCTTTGGCAACAATACACAACCCACCCACTAACAAGTGCGCGTGATATATCAAATAAAATTCTAGCGCCTCCTGCTAGGCGAAAATAATTTTCGTATGGTTGCTTATTTTCTTCTGCCCACACGATCATAGTCTTGATCGACCTATCTAATGCATCCCATTCATCTTCAATGAATACCATATCTTGTAGCCAGCAATTATATATTGCATCTAAATTCCATCGATCGATAGATACTTTCGAATCTATAAGCCATTTAAGATACGATGTAGGATTGAAACAATGCACGTCAATAATAAATCTACCCCATCTCATGCAGGCAAGATAAAATTCACTATGGCGGAATTCTTCCTCGGTAAAATTGTCATTACCGTGAAAAGAACGGATCGCCATGTAGGCTTGACGACCATATCGACCATGTACAGTATCTTTTTGATCAAATCGTCTTCGCTGCTCACATAAATGAACAATTAACGTTTTTTCCTGGGAAAAAGATCTTTTGCAAAATTTACAGGTAAATTTTCCATCCTGCCCTAGTACAACGGGAGATTTTTTAACTTTTGGGTTAATATATTTAGGCTTACGTATCTTTACCTCAATTTTTTCAGCGTCTCCGGCTGAATTCCCTGCTCTTCGTCCAGCCATTTAATAATTTCCTCTTTACTCTTAATCTTAAGAATCAAATCAATATCGCTTGTTTTACTCATTGGTAATAATTCTAGCAATAACTTTTTCAATGGATTAATTGAATCCCGCTTGTTTGCGCCAAGCCAATAATGTTTCTGCTTACCCAATCCTGGAGATATCGCGCATAAACTCAACCAACCAATTTTCTTATCTTTACTTAAATCCCAAAAATTCTGATTTGAAAATGTGTTCGCCGCCATGACATAATATTTTGATAATTCATCCCCGCCTTGAACTGACGCAGCCCAACGTAGCAGAATATACGGTGAAAAGATTTTCTTTTCCTCGTCAGTTAATCGATCATAAAAAGTGTAATCCTTTTTATCTAAAGCCGACATTTCGTTCCAAATTGCAAGTGGAGAATTGGAATCTTGTTTGCCTTTTTCTTTTGCCATATACTAATTATAACTAATTCCTTTTTCTACGTCAAGAGATAAATATTGTATAATGAAAATTACCGAATTATATCGACCAAAACTCGGAAAAAATTTAGAAGCCCCGGCATTTGATTATTTTAAAAAGAGCCACAAAACATCAGACTATGACTATGAGAAGCGACAAGACCTTCAACAAGAGTTGAGAGATAAATTAAAATCCCTCGGGTGGAAACATTTAAATTCCGGAGTCTATAGTTCAGTGTTTTCAAATCCAACAAAATCTTTTGTACTTAAAATTAATAAGCGCCCAGATCCCGGCTATCAACGATACGTTAATATTGTTAAATCTCATCGAAATAAACATTTTCCAATTATAAGCGATATTAAAAAGATGGAAATAGCCGGTAATATCTATTATGTTTATTTAATTGAAAAATTAATATCCATTCCAGCTAAAATGGCATTTAATTATGAACGCTGGTTCGACTCTATTATAACAAAACCCGGTATTCCATTGGAAAAATTATTTTGGAATAATGTTCCAATTATATTTAAAAAACAACCAGGATTATTGAAAGCACTTCAAATAGTAGAACAATCGGCTATCTCGGAAAGCATTGACCTACACAGTAAAAACATGATGAAAAGGGCCGATGGCACTATTATTATTACTGATCCATATGTTTAGATTGCATTTCCAATATTAATTATTTCTAAAGACTTCGGAATGTCCCGTACTAGATAAATACACGGCGGTCGATAACCGCCACACAACGGAATACAGAGTAACTGGCCCGGAACGGTCTTAGGCACAAACCACTTTGTTGTCTGATAAACATCTTCAACATCCACAGACAAATAATCCGCAGTAAATGAACTCATTGGATTTAAAGAAAATGCGCTAAATCCCCTGCCACTTATACTGGTAACCGGATTAATTTCTAAATCGCCGTGAGTAGATTCCCCAATCAAAATCTGATGATCTGCAGGAACATTAAGAAAATATGTTTCCTTCTTTCGGCCCAACGATAAATCAAAGCGTAATTTAAGAGTTGCCGCATAGAATGACTCTAACATAATTAATGGTTGACAATAATAATCCGCTTCTTCTTTCTTAACCGAATTTTGATAAACCCAAAAGTGAATATCAGCTTGCTCTGGAATAAGATTTAAATCTACAGCAATATTATTTTCGTCTAAAATATACAAAATTGTTCTCCTGTGTGAACCTGTTATAAATAATTATATCATGCTTATTACTGAATTCGCGCCAAATAAATTACGCCCCGCTATTGTCGCTCCAACCTACGATTATTTTACTTCGATTCCGCGGTGGAATGATGTAGATTATAATACCAAAAAAGCGGACGCCAACAAAAAGTTACGAGACTCATTGAAAAGAAATGGCTGGACATATCTCGACGAAGGCTATTATAGTATGGTTTTTGCCAATCCTAAAAAGTCATTTGTTCTAAAAATTAACAGCAAACCCGATACCGGGTATGAAAGATATGTTTCTGTTATTAAAAAACATAAAAATAAGCATTTTCCAATAATTAGCGATATGAAAATTGTGAAGATTGACGATCAAAATTATTACATTTATCTCATTGAAAAATTAACTAAACTACCAGCTCTTCAGGCTTTGAGCAATTCAGATTTTTTCGCTATAATAATACGGCGGGCATATAGCTCATTAGACGTTATATTTAACCACGATATACCTACAATTTTTAAAACCGATCCATCTTTAGTTAGAGCCCTACGTATTGTAGGTCAGTGTGCAGATGATTGCGGCCTTGATATGCACAGCGGAAATATCATGCAACGAACAAATGGGACTATTGTTATTACCGATCCATATTCTTAAATTATTTTTGCCACTCAATCTTCTCAATCTTAAAGGGAAATAACTGTTCCTTATAATATTTTTTCCGAGAGGTAAGGTGATTTTTTGAAAATTTGCATGTACTAGTAATATCCCATATCTGCGCAAAATTTTTATCTTTTGCGATACGTATCGCCCGGCCAACGCTCTGAATTGTACGAACGAAACTCTTTCCCACCTCAATTAAAAATAAATGATTAATTCTAGGAATATCTAGGCCGACCGCAGCAATTCCTGATGTAGCAATAATAACTTTATCATCAGAAGTAGCCACTAAATCATATTGCTCTTTACGCAATGTTGAATTTGAAGCACCTGATAAGAAAATTGACCCAGGTATTAATTCTTCTAACAATACTCCTGATTTCTTTCTACCAACCAATACAAGAACATTGCCGGTTTTCGCCGCATCTGTAATTAACGTAGAGATGAACTCAATTCTATCCGGATCGGTGACTAGATAAGTTAACTCGGCAGGATAATCATTAAATGACATTGTATCAATTAATTGTAATATCTTCACATCACATTTGCTGATTAATCCCTTATCCTGTAGTGTGGCGGTAGTTAACCGATGCAAAACTTCTCCCATTGAAATAGTAAGATTTACTAAATCAAAATCTTCCTTTGGTATAGTTCCTGTAAATGCCCATCGAATTGGAATTTTATTTAATACTGTATCGCAAAGTATCGATTTAAGAATATTTCCTTTCAGGCCGTGACATTCATCCACAATTACTGCAACAACGCCTTGTACAAATTTTTCAAATGTAATCGGCTCTGGTAATCCAATATCGATCGGAGAATCTTTTAATCTTGACAAACTTTGCCAGGTGCAAATCGTATGAGTCTTAAAAAAATCTTTTCGATCGCCATAATAAACACCCACGTCCATGCCAAGGTCGATATAATATTTTTCTGTCTGTGTAATCAGATCTTTATTAGGAACAATGACAATACTTCGACCATATTTTTCAACTTTTTTAGACAAAACCGCCGTCAAAAGACTATTATGATGGATGATTCCTATATGATCCACATAGACATGCGGAGATGGCAAGGTTACGTCATAAAAATCTTGCTCCGGAACCGACTCAATTTTGTCAATACGTAAAATTCCAGTTCTAGTTCGAATAATATCTCCCGCCACTAATGCGCTCGCATGTATCGGTAAATAAAATTTATTATACAAAATATGTTTATCTGCACATATTAAGTGCGATTTATCAAACGTTAATTTAACTCCCTCGCTTTGCTTTTTAATAATATATTGAATTGGAACATATTCATCGGATGGGCTTTTAATTCTGACCGTTAATTCATCCACCGATAACTCTTCATTATAAATTAATGAAGAATTTTTATACGATTGCATTGCTGACAATAAGGTGCCAATTTTCATCGACAATTTCATATAACTCCTGTAATTGTTCTACTGTATAATCTGATCGTGGTCCTTTTGAATGATTTTCTTTAGCTGAAATTACTCTTAAATTTATATATGACCCTATTATTTCGGGTGGGATCGAAAACATAAATCCGTGATGTCTTGAAAATATATGATCTACATGATTATCGTTGTATGATATTTTTAAATTCTCGGGATTCACGGTATCATAAAAATAAGTTAATGATTGTGCGGTAAACCTTACTTCCTAAATAATCTACTAGATCCCAGCAATCAATATTATTTCTTCGACAAATATTCAGCCAAATTTTCTCACTATATTTTTTAATTAATTCGCTAATTTCCATATCTTCCTGCTCCTGTTGGTAATAATGCTATTAAGCAGGATTAATAAAATTTAATAAATATTTGCCAAAATCAGAATTTTCATCAATTTCAATATCGAGCAGGGTATCAAAATCTAAACATTTCCCGGAACTCGTTGGTAATTGGGAAATTCCTTGTAAATTTTGTAAGAAAATATTAATTGCGGTAGTCTGATGATCTCTTAAAATGACCGTCTCGCCTGCCATTTGATGCTCTTTCGGCCATACTTGTCCAGCGAAAAAATTATTATCAATAGGATCAAATTGAAAATCACGATTATATGTTCGTTTATCTTCAATTTCAACATCATATCCTTTATATATCAGATATTCAAGTTGCTTCGGTAGCAAATTAACAAACGTTTTCCCGCCCATAGTAAAAAAGGCTTGCTTACCATCAAAGCGTCCCATTCGTACGGCAGGAATCCAACGATTTGCTGGATTAAAAATCTTGCTTTTTTCGTATAAATATTTTCTAATTTCTGGAGGCAATCCAATAAAGGTGCATTCCACCTCATTATGAATTTGCAAAATGCAATGTTTATTTTCTGCTGTCATGTTATTAATTATAACATTCATGTACTACTATGTCAAGACGTTATACATAGAGGTGGGCGGCTCACAAAATATTAAGAAAGTAAAATGCCAGTGATTAACTCACTGGCATTTTTAATTAGAATAAAATTAAAGAAGTACCGCATTCGGAACAAAATTTATTTGTTGCTCTATTTAATTTACCGCAAGTAATACAAGTAGGTTTAACATCAACGGTAATAGGGTTAACAACTTCTTGATTTGAAATTTTTCCAACTAATTGAAAAACAAATACGACCGATTCCTGTTCCGTTTCGAACCAAGCACCTTCAACAAATTTCTGATCGCTCTTACTACCGGGCACGGTTATTCCTTGTGCAGTAATAGTGCTAGCCGAAGATGAAAAATTTTGTGTGGAAAGAGTGGTAGATTGCTCATCCGCACATTTTGCATAAACATAATCCGCTTGGGGAATTACTGACCGGCACATTGTATATCTACCCCAATGTGGATAGTTAGGATAATCTGTATTTTTAGTGGACCAAATATCTGAGTTCCACTGCGGAATTGGCTTAATTTTTTCTGTCCAAAATTCAATTCGAATCAGGCCATCAGAAGCACCGATACCTCGATTTTTCTCGATAGTCTCTGTTCTTTCAATAAATTTAAATTTATTGCCAGCATCGAAATTTCGATTTCGAATAGTTCGTTCAAAATCTAATTCAGAATTTGGTTGAAGGATTAATTTTTCCCCACCGGTAGCTGATTCACCATCGATTGTTACTTCAACAAGTGCTCGCACAGATTTCAAGTTCTTAAGCAAAATTGTATATTCTGCTCCGAACGGGAGAGCTACGGTTGAATTGTTTTCTCTTAGAATTTTTCCATGAACTTTAATTGCAGATACAAATTGATTACTATAAGACATCATACCGCTCCTTTAGCATTCCGAATAAAATGCTTATACAAACTTTAATTCGATTTTTATTTTGACACACTCTATTTAGCTTTTAGTTTACTCCGACAGTCTAAAAATTAAAACGTCATTATTTAAAATATCAATATCAGTTGAAATTTTCCGATAATTAATATTCCGATCTTTTTTGCTCATATTGCAGCATGTTCGAAAAAACTTATCGGCACTTTTTTTGTGTGTCATAAATCTTTCAAAAAGAATATGCTTCCTCCACAGAGAAATTTTCACGCCGGTTTCCCAATAATAGGTGGGGCAAATTAGCCGAATGCTTTTTTCTAGGTCATTAACTTTACTACGCAATTCCTGGAGGTGTTCTTTTTTTACCATTGCATCCTTTCAATTAATATTTTGCTATACAGGTCGGCAATAATTGAATTAATATATTCGATATCGTATGGGCTGATAAGATTGAACAATCTGCATTTCGAAATTACGCATGTAATTTTATATAAATCGGTATTAATAAATAGCACGCCATCCGCAATTTCGAGTAAATTATGTAAGATTGCCGGCCAGTCTGATAAGTTGGTAATTGTATAATTTGTCATGTTGATAATTTTGCAACGAGAAATTCAGAAAGTTCGATAATCATAACTTCCTTTGCAATTCGAATAAGTAGCAGCATCGCTATATCCTTATTCTGTAAATCCGGCAATAGTCTTCAGCCGAATTCGATCGCCCAATGAACGATTATCGAATTGCTTTACAGAAGTACGAGGGGGTGAGCCAAACATTCCATTGTCAACGCAAATACAATCACCGATGTTATCCTTCAACGCTTGCACGGCTTCTTCCTTGGTCCATAAATACAAATCGTTAACCGGATTTCTTACTTCTCGTGCCAGCCCCAATGAATTAAGGAAGGAGGCATGTTCTTCATCATTCTTCCAATCAATATTTTCACCATGCCGATACTTCCAGACATTTCCGCGCCGAACAAGAGTTAGTTGCAATTCTTCTGCATGATTAATTCCCGAAGTCCAACTATTTGGCTCGTTTGTGAGACTATACGTAGGCATGGGTGTTACCCCGTCTGCGCAAAATTGACCGATATAATCGTAATGAACCTGGGCAATAATAGCTTCATTGTTGGGATAGTCAACTGATGCAATAATATCCGGGGAAGTTACAAAATCTCCCTCAATGAAAGCGGTCATGGGAAGATCGCTTAATCGCTTCTTAACATATTGCAGCCGACCTTTAGTATCACGCATGGATTTGTCGCGACGTTTGGCTTCGGCGGCATCGAGCATTTCAGCTCTTCCGGTATATTCGCAAATTTCCTCACAATTTTTTCGAAAATATGCCCACGATGTATTTTCATACATTCCAGGCTCAACGCCATAAAAGTTTGCCCAGCCGTAAGCAATTTCAGAAAATCTGAGAAATGTAGCGATGGTGCCATCAGGATAGGGATTATATCCCCATTCACGATTTTCCTGCGGCACGTTAAGAACAACCATATCTCCGACTTGTAAAATTTCGCCTAGCATTCTATTTCCTTTTCAATTCGAATATGTAAAATATTAGCGTCCGATACATCGGTATGCACTATCGCATATAACCCGCAATGAGAAAAAACTCGTACAAATCCAAACAACGCTTTTCTTTTAGATATCCGCTTCCAGTATCGTTCTTGAAAAACAAAACCATTAGCAACCCAGTCTACGTGACCGCCCATTAGCTCGCAAGCTAGTCGATTAACCTCATCTGGTTCACTCCTACAGGTATCGACAATAATTCTCTTAATTTCGTTCGAAGTCATTACTTCATCCCCATTGCTAGAAAAACTTTGAGAGAACGACGATATGCCTTTTCGTATTTCGCCTGCCAAATCGATTTATCCCAATGATACACTTCTCCTGAATAAAGGTGGTCAAAAATGTTAGCAACAAACGCCGCATATTCGGTTGCCGCCTTTTTTGCGGATACGTATGGGCCAATCGTACACAAATGCCCCGGTTCGTTAGTTCGATAATGATAAGATCGCAAAGCAAATCTTACAGAAAGTGCAGAATGCATTTTTGCCATTACTTCACCAGTCCATTCCGAACCTGTTCAGCGGTGAACTTAAAACGGCGGCCAGTAGAACTAACGGCACTAACAGGATACTTACGCCGAGAAGATTTCAATCCAGCAATAGTAAACATCTTGCCCAGCGACATAAACGTCTTTCCCAACCCATCCTTTGGCAAGTTGAACATATATGCGAGCGACTGATATTCACGCGCTTCCGGTGAATCTACAACCGAGGAGGACCCGGCAGTTACGATAGTAGCAATCGATTTCGGATGAACGATCAACTTTGCAAAACGTGCTTCGGTTAACGTGAACCGACAATTGCCCAACGAAATATTAACCCCGTGCTTTGCGGCAACAGCAACAAGGGCAGCATCAATATCACGCCGAAGAGTTTGCACATCGTACCTTGAAAAAGAGTTCATTTTGAAACCTTTCTGCTGCTTCTGCAGCAATTACCGTGTTACCCAATCAACATAATCAGTATAGCAAACTACCGATTAAATGTCAAGCTCGATCAGTGCAATATGACCAGGATTTTCGATTTGTTGAATATCTTGCTCGGCCAATTCTCATTTCGTGCTCTAATCTCAACATTGCAAGTTCGGAGCCAAAAGCATACACCACGCCCCCGATAATATTGACTTCGATCGGCTCTTTTGCAAGTGGTTCCCAGGAGTCTTTTACTTTGGCAAGCGTCATATCTGATCTCCTCACTGAAATAATTATAGCAAATACCGGTACCGAATGCAACCGAAAAGTTTACCAGGCCATATACGCCCTGGCTTCTTCATCAGTAATAATCATATCGCAATCCACATCCATATATGCGTGGTTTCCTGTTCTGGGCTGGTACATATATTGCAATCGTTTTCCAGAGCGTGAAATGAATGGGGTTTCGGTACCACCGCAAGCAGGATACCAATTGCCTTGTTCCGGAGACTTCATATCAATGACCATATAAAAAGTATAGCGCACTTCGATACCGTTTGCAACCGTTATTTTTCGGATTGCAGGTTGTTGAAAACAAAGGCCCGATTTCACGAATATGGCGCCGTATGGCCCTTTAAGGGGTCTGGGCATGGCTAGGTACTGCTAAAATAGCAGGGGCGCATTAGGGCGATTTAAGTCCTTTGTTTTCAAGGGCAAGATTTTTTGGTATTTTTCTTTGTTTTCGGTTGCATTTGGTACCGGTATTTGCTATAATTATTTCAGTGAGAGGAAAGAAGGCGTATATGAGCAATTCGAGAATTGACCCAATGAGTCGTGAAATTTTAACAAATCCCAATTTTGATTTTTCCCAGGTTACCTGGGAAAATATTGTTGAGATGACCTCTTTCTGGCGGTGCCGATTTGCGAAACCCTCTCGTGCTTGCAGAGCCTGGGTAGTTATGATACGGTCGAAATGTCCAACCTTATATAATCGGCTCGGTGGCGCCTTGCTAGACGGCATCACTATTCAACAACGAGAAGATTACAATAAATATTTTTCTCATCTATGGAGAAAGAAATTCTACTCAACGCATAGCAAGGACCAAGTACCCGTTCTCGAAGATTTCGATGAAGTCGAAGCCGAAAAGCAATATGGAATTTGGATAATTCAGGAGGTTAACTAAATGAATAATGGAAAATGCGGCTATGTATGTTTTTATGGAAGCAAGCGAATTGAAATCTATGCCAATTCAACGTACGAAGCGCAAAAACTTGCCGCCGAGCAATTGAAAGTAAAGCCCAAGTTCGCTTATAAGATCAGCGTTAATCTTTGCGAACGGGCCGATGGCAGTGAAGTAATTCATACCACTAGTTAAGAAAGGAATAGAAATGCCTGACGATTTTCTCAATGGAATGAAAAATTTTGTTAACGGCTGGTGTGAGCGTGAAGCTCGAATTCGGCGTGCTAATGAAGGTCGGCGGCGATGTGTACATGAAATTGGCTGGATGCAGAATAAAATTTCTGAACTAGAAAAGAAACTCGTTAATCGACCTTCAACTATCAAAGAAATTAATAATTTAAAACATCAGATTCGAGAGCATGAGGTTAAACTCGCTTTCGATCCCTATCTCAACCCCGACTGGAAATGCGATGAAAATTAGTGACGTACGGAAAATTTATCCAGATGCGATTGCCGTTCACTATTCTTTTTGGCGAAATAGTAATTTTGCAATTTGTGCCGGCATTCCAAATTTCGAAAAATATCTTCGTGACGTATTTATATTTTCCTCTCGAGACTATAGTGTATATAAAGGCATGCTTCGATTATCTGAATGGTCTGAGAACGCCGATAGCGCATGGCAGTCTGCATTCGAACGAATTGACCGAGAATTAATTAATAGGTTATCGGAATGATAGAACGCTCTTCATCCGAAAAAGTAAACGCCGACTTCTGGAATGTCAGCAACCAAGAAGAGTATCTGAAAATACGAGGCTATCTTTTAGAGAAAAGTTTTCTAATTTACTCATTAGACAATGCGGATCCGAGATTTAAACTCTTTAGAAATAAATTTAACCGGCTCGACAATATGTTTGATTGCGGTATTTTCTTCACCAATAGAACAAAATTTAATACAAATCGAACCTTCTCAAAAAAAGAACTCGACAAAGCAAATCGTATTTTACAATCAATTCGAGATCTTTTATTAATCATACGTATAGAACAATAATGCGCATTGAAAATAAAAAAGAATACTATGATAAAATCCGGCCATATTTATTCGGTCTCTATACCTGCGATAGTGTCGCCTCCTTAGATCTCGGACGGCTATGCGATTTTATTCAATTTATCGATTATAATGTTGATAATAATCAAATGAAAAAAGCAAATAGCAGGCTACAAGAAATGTTAAATTTTCTTTTAATTATCAAATTATCGAGGTAATAATGAAAAAACGTGAAATAAAATTCCTTGCTTGCGAAAAATTATTAGGTAAAATGGATCGAATCTTAGAAAATATTATTGTTGATTCAGCTAGAAATCATCCTAGAGCAGTCTATTTAAATACCCGAGCACTTCATCGTTATGCTACGGAATTACAGCAGAGGTTTCCAAATGCTACCCGACTCGACCTTGAATTAATTAATAAACTTTCGAGCTAAAATATGCAACTAAAAAATTACAAGAAATGTTAAACCTGTTATTAATACTTAAATTAGAACGAGAAAAAGCCACTCCTAGGAGTGGCTTTTTCGTATGTTTATAATTTTAATCCACACGCCGATAAACTCCGGCGGCAATTACTAACTCCTCCGGTACAAGCATTTCTTTAACTGGAACACCATTGGCATACCCCGTAAACCGTCCCAATGATTCTAAACCAACTATATTCTGCGTACCAACTCCGCCCAGATAAATTCCTGTAATCCGAAAGGAATTATGACTAACAATTACAATATCACCCACTTTCATCTAATGCTCTTTTTTCATTCATTAATTGAAATATCTTCTAATCCAGCCGCACGAAGTTTTGCAATCGCACTTAAAGAATAACTCTTAGATTCAAGCCCTTTCATGATAGAAAGATACTTATTTCGAATTAGAGCAACTTCATTAATAGCTTCCTCAAAATCACAAACCTCTTTTTCGCCTTCTGCATAGCGTTCTGCATCTCGAGAGGTTAACGCTTTATTATAGGTTTCGAGATATTTTTTAAAATTAGTTTGCTTGATTTGTTTTAGTTGAATATTAAGATAGACCAATATAGCTTCGATTTCTTGTAATTGAGTGAACCGCCACTCGGTTACTCCAGGCAATGCGGCCAAATTTTTTTCCACATTGCCTTTTAATTGAACCTCAACTCGAGCTTCGGATAATTCTTTATTGTAGTAATCCATCATTGCATCTAAAAAACTTAGGTCTTTAGATATTTTTTGAAACCACATTACTATTCCTCATCTTCCGAAGGATCCCAATAGGCATCATCCGCATCTTCCTCTTCTGCAACAATCTGATAGGCTTCATTCAAATCAGAATCTAAATCGGCTACGGCTCGTAATTCATCCTTATCCAAAATAGAATTAAGATAGCTAACTAATTGTTCTGCGGCCGAGGTATGATCGCGGCGCGGAATATATTCTACTAACAACTGCCAACATTCAGAAATTAATTCAGGCGTTTCTTTCGTCATAATGATCCTTTATTATCTGCTAGTTACATTATAGGCAGTACTCTTATCATGCAAATCTGCTGCCCAATTATTCATTTGCATGATAGTAGTCCCTTCATCCATAACGTTAATAATTTGATTATCCTTAAGGGCCGTTAAATCGGGTGAATTTGCAGTTAATCTTTCGACAACTCCATGCTCTTCCATTGCCGCAACAGCAAGCGCGGCAATTTTTCTCAAATCAGGTAATGCACTATAATCACCATTAGTTGTACTGACTAATTCCATAGCATGTTTTATATAATGATCTAGGTAAACCAAATATTCTGTTACGCTATGATTATGCGCTGGGCGTGGCCATCTAATGTCCTGGTAGTCACGCTCAGTAGAAATTATGTTAAATACTTCTTGTCGTATATTAGTCAATAAGTTCTCCTTTCTGTTTTTCTTTAGATGTCCACAGCCAGCTATCTTGCCCGCAATCCCAAATTCTATCTAGATTAAGTATATTTTTTGTTATTTGAGATTCGGTATAAATCGACCAGTCTTCGTTTAGAGGATTTAATTTTGGATCTGCACTTAATTTAAGCAGCTTCTTTTTAGTGAATTTACTACGATGCCATCTGGTTAAATAATCTGTATACCAATAGATAGGTTTACCATTAGATATCTTATTAAAACCCAATTTCGCATATACTTTACCGGTGAACCAGCGTCTGTCACAATAACTTATAATCGACTTTGGCTGTAACTCAGAGAGCATAAATTTCCATAATTTTTCAACTCCGCCAATAATAATTGTATCATTCTTAAATACCAATCTCAATAATTCCCATTCAGAAGTTTTATTGTATCGTGGTCTGCCAAAAGTCATGGCGGCAACAATTTCATTATTATATTTCATCACGAATGCGCTATTTCCACTAACCCACCCCTGGAGATGATTATTATCAAGGAACTCCTTTAAATCAATGTTATCAATTTTTTCAATACTGCATTTTCTTGCATAAATTCTGGTCCCATAACCCAATGAATTTTTAATAATCGATTTGCAAATGTCCGGTTTTTTGCACCATTCATCTTCGAAAATTGAAAGCAGTTGAATATTCTGTTCGGCACATTTCTTGAATTTATCGTAATGGTATGAGTGTGATTTATTGCCGGCATATTCACTATGCCAATAATTCCCGTTAAATTCAATTGCAAAATTTTTCGAAGGAATTAAAATATCTATTTCTTTCGGAGCGCATATTGTCCGATCGTGCATCTTAATTTCTGCTTCAATAAATGTAGAAAGCCAATTATTAATTTCGTGCTCATAGCAACTTGATTTCGAAGAAATATAATTTAAACCGTATTTATTGTGTGTTACATATATAGTTGTTTCGGATACTCCCAATTTATTAATAATTTCTGGAAGACTATAAATTTTGAATAAATCCGAGAATTTTTCTTTATCATTTAAAATTTCTAAGGCATACGCAGAGTAATGTTTTTGCAGTGCAAAAGGAACACCATATTTTCGAAGCATCGTATCTTTCATCTTTTGCCGAACAGTAGCAGAAGACGCGGGCGATATTCCCCCATATTTTTCTACATTGGTTGCGTGAATTCGATTTTGAATTTCTATCGATAATAAAGGATTATCCACGCCATATTTTTCGAGATTTGTTTTCTTACTTTTATCTCGAAATTCTTTTACTTGGCCAACATTTTCAACACCGTATTTTTTAATATTAGTTTCTTTTGTTTTATTTTTTATTTCTTCCGATTGAGCTGCATATTCTTCGCCGTATTTTTCGAAATTTGTTTCTTTAATTTTTTCTTTTATTTCCGTTGATTTAAACGGGTTATCCACGCCATATCTTTCTATATTTGTTTTCTTAATTTTATTAAGTATTTGTGGTGATTGTGTAGGATATTCTACTCCAAAACGAAATAAATTAGTATCACAAATTTTTTTCTTAATTTCCGGCCGTTGTGTAGGAAATTCAAACCCAAATTTTTCAAGATTTGACTGGCGAACCATATTCCGGTATTCTTCATTCTGCATCGGATGCTCGACGCCGAATCTTTCTAAATTGGTTTCTTTAATTTTATCTTTAATGGCCGAGGCTTGCGTGATAAATTCAACGCCATATTTTTCGAGATTTGTTTCTTTAATTTTTTCTTTTATTTCCGCTGATTTAAACGGATTATCCACTCCGTATCTTTGAATAGTAGTTCGGCGCCTCTTCTCGGTTGTGCTAGATAGTTTGCTAGGATGTGCAACTCCATATTTTTTCAAGTTAGTTTCTGTTTTACTTGCCTGAGCGGCTCTACAGCCCTTATCACAAAAGAATATATGATTCCACCCAGAAATATAACGATGCTTACCGGAGCCGCAAGGGCAAAGAATTTGTTCTTTAGTAATTGCAGTATAAATTTTTTCTTTATTTGTTATAGCATTTTCATCACAATTAAGCAACACCCATTCCCATGCAGCTACATTTTTAGAAATCAATGCAACCGCATGGTTAGCATGTTGTTTAATTGTTTGTATTATCCACGATTTCATTATCTTCGGTTCCCTCTAATAATAGGTTAGTAGTACGATCAGAATCGAATTCTTTCATAATGAGATCCAAAATACCATCCGAGTTAGTTAGATATTCCTTACGCCAATGCTTATGTTCAATGCCAGATAAATCGGCATACACATATCTATTTCCTTCCTTAGCAATCAACTTTTGCTTTTCAAATAAATCAAACAATCCCGAATAGGGATCTATTCCAGTTGTCCAAGGGATTACCACTTCTACGGCTTCGAACGGCTTATTATAACGAGTTTTCAAAATTTTACATTTTGATCGAATACCCAATACGTCGGACCCTTTTACACCGTCTTCATTTTCTTTTAATTTAAGAGGATTCATTGAAACAACAATACTTGCGGCGAAAAGGGGGCCGCTTCCGCCGGAAATAATATCGTCTGTATATTTATCTTGCGAAGAATAAGTATGATTGGTTGCTATCATGCCAATTTCTAAATCCCCGAACATGTTAACACAATTAATAATAAGTGCCTTTAACTGTTTTGCCTTAATACCCATATCGCCTTTTAACTCGCCAGCGGCAAACTGGTCAATCATTGTAGGTGTTAAAAGCATACCAAGACTGTCGATAACGAACAATACTTTTGGACGATCCTCAATTGGAATATCCCGATATTGCTGAACAAAATCATTAATCATTTTGGCAACATCATTAATCATTGCCATGTTAAGTTTTAATAGTTTCTCGTCACTGGTATCTACACCAATAGCTTGTAGCCACGCCTCATCGAGCGCATTTTCCGAATCTACTAAAATTACATAAATTCCTTGGGCCTGCGCATTTTTAATGATACTTCCGGATGCTACTAAAGATTTTCCCGCACCCGGTGAACCAGCCAAAATAGAAACCTTACCTAAAGGTACCCCGGCAGTAAAACTTCCGGAAATTAAATAATTAAGACAATAGTTACCGGTTGAAATCCAAGTTTTTGGATCGCGAAATCCTACAGACATTCCAGGAATTGATTTAGTGATTCCACGTCTAAATTTTGCTACATCGAAAGGCTTACCCATAAGTAATACTCCTTTTATTTTAAATTGTTAATGGGGATGAGGCCAAGTATTAAACTGGCCTCATGTTAGAAAGGATTATTACTTTGCCTGGCCGCGAGCCTTAATCTTTGCTAAAATATCTTCAGCAGATGGACGATTGCTAGCCGGAGCAGGAACCGTTTTAACCGGTGAAGAACTTGTCGCTTCTTCGTGTGTTACTTCTGAAACCTTGGCAGCAGGAAGCTGCTCGGTAAGAGAAGTAGATACGGTTGACTCGTCGCCCTTATCAAACTTCATGCCTGATGGACGATAAAACTTACCCCAACGTTCAGGATCATATTCTTCTCCATCAACTGATGCTTCGAACATCTCAACAATAACCTTAAGGTCAATGTCGGTGGGCTTCTTGCCAAGTAACTCAGACAAGTTACTCAACTTATATTGCTCAATTGCATCTAATTCAGTCTGTGTAAGTGCAGATTCACGTCGTGCATAAGAACTTGTACCATAATCTGCATATTGGCTCTTTTGCGTCTTAGCGATACGGAAATCAGTTCCCTTTTCATAATCACTGGGAATATTTTCCATATCGACATCCCTAAGGCCAGCCTTTACTAAATTGATAAGTTGCTTGTTAAGTGAAAACTTACGGATTGGATTCTCCGGAGCCTTATCATCTGGAACGGCATTCTCTCGAACAAATCCCTGCATAAGATAAGATGGCTTCTTCCAATACTTATTGGCTGTTTCCTTCATGCTAGGATCCTTATACCATGCTCGAACTTGGGCTAGTATAGGGCAGCCTTGCGGATATTCGGACTTCGGGAACATTTCAACGCAAGGTACACTTACTGTAACTGGCTTTGAATCTCCACCTTTAATACCCAAAAATGGGAGCTTAATCTGAAGTTTTTCTACCCAAAAGAAGGGATTAGTGGTATCACCATCAGGAAGAAATCGTACGGTTGAGGTGCTATCAGGTTTTCCATTCCAAAACGGAAAAAATGCATTATCACTTGTAAATGTTTTGGTTTTTTCAGCGGCTGCTAGACGAGCCCTGATTTCAGCGAGTGCGTTACCCATGTTAGTTCTCCTTGTATTCCATGTTTAATATTACAGTTCCATGTTTAATAGTACAGTTACCATTTGTGTTACTCTTTATATGATACACAACTATTTATCATAAAGCAAGAAAAATCTTCAATTATTATTTTTATTATTAATAACATCTTGTATCAGAGCATCTATATGATTCATTGCTTTTTCTTTATTAGGATATGAGGCATGCCGCATATAATGATCTAAATAGTTTATTTTCTTCTGGAGTGAGGCTCTATTTTTTACGACCTCGGTTATCATTTGTTGTAATCGAGGCCGCATTGTTTTCCAATATTGTTGAACATCGTCAGCGAGTTCCATGTGCCGAGCCCGAAAGTCGTACGATATCTCGCATTTCACTTTCAACTAAATTTTCATCATCTAATTCTTCTGATTTTGATAACAATGAAAAAGGACTCGCTTCACCATTAGTTGTCTTTAATTTATCTAATTCTTTTTTACTGTGAAATTCCTTAACTCTTTTTAAATCCGGCGTGGTAAACGGACTAGCACAGCCAGCCGCGGCTGGCTCATCTGCTTCTGTTAAGGTCATTGCTTTTAAAATCTCTTTTTTCTTTTCATGCACTAAATTTGAAGTGGCACGGCCAGTTCGCAGTCGCTGCAACTCTGTATATAACTTTGGCTGTTTTACCTGAATAATCGCCTGCTCTAAGTTAGGGAAAATTTTATTTGATTCGGCCCATTTAATCAATTTACTATGAAAAGGAACAGATTCCGCGATCTGTTTATTATTTGCCCATTGCTCAAACTCGCCTTCTTCCGGGAGTTTAGATTTATTATGATAAGCTCTCATAACATACGGCAGCGCAGATTTATTTTTGTCGTCTAACTCTTCACCAAAAAAATCTGTATCAGTATCATCGTCAAAATCTACAGATGCAGACTCGAGTTCTGGTGTAATCTTTGTATATCCACCTTGCGAGCTAAGTCTGCCCAACTGATGCTTAATTTCTGTGCATCGTTCTTTTGCAGAATTAAGAGCATTAATTGCTTCCGGCGTGTCAATTCTTGAACTCATATGTCGTACAAAAGAAGCTAATGCGGCCATTTCCGCTACCATATGACAAATATTGGATCCAATCGTATCATACGGTGTGCCACCATTAAAAATATGCCGAGCCATTGCTCTTGCAGCCATTAAGCTCTTAAAAGGTAGCAAAAATTTTTCACCGGCTGCACTCGAAAGATAAATTTTCTGGATTTTACGTGAACGACTATTCTTAACCTTTGGATCAACTCTATCGGTATGCTTAATAATAATCTGCATATTTTCTAATGGTTGTTTGCTAGTTCTAACCGTGCCATCGATTGGTCCAAATGTGCTCTCAAACATTGGCGCTATATCTCTTCGAGTAATAGTTGACTTATTAATATTTCTAACATCAAATCCTAGCATGTGCATTTTTGCAAATAATCGAATCTCACCAAGAAATTTCATCCATTCCTTCTGGGTTTCTGATTCAACATTTGCAAGTTCGTCGCCAAAATAAATTTTGATAGAATTAGCACTATCTTGATCTTCTAAGAGCGAAATTACCACACATCCAACATCCTCTCCGTGCTTATCTACATAATCAAAGGTAAAACACATCATCTTTGATGGATCTAAAGTAGATACACCATTCTCATCTACACTTTCTCCTAGCTCAAATCGCGACTTTAAAAAGTCATACAAATTGGTTGATACATTATCTATAACTTTTGGCATGGTAACCCTCTGTTATATTTATACGAAAACTATTAATATAGATCAACAAAAAATGGTAGAGGCATTTCAATCTCTCTAAGATCATCATCCAATCCAGGAATATAATTTTTTATAGAATCTAACATACGAACAATAGTCAACATTGCGGTAACTAAATCATCTGTTTCGCCTATTTTTGCCTCATATGAATTACCCATACTAATAAATGTTTTTAGTTCTGAAAGCAATTTTTTACTTTTTACCGTTAATTTATCTGATTCGATTAGTTGTTTTAATTTTGAGCAAGCTGTTCTTTTACTTGAGCCGGTTGTACAGAATCCTTTCCTAAATTTTGCTGCTTGCCCCAATTTCATTGGCTCGGATAAAAATATGCCTGGAATATTTTCCTCTCCAATATCACGGATAGTCACTAATGTCGCTTCACCCACAGAATTATTTTCAACAGAATAAAATACATTATTAATTCCAGCTATCTCGGTGAGATAGGTTGTAATTTCTGTCAAAATTTTTACTTGGCCTTCAATGGGAGTTTTATTATGACACCATTCTCCGCATTGTATCTTTGAAATTGCATCTAATATTTGAATAGCCGCCGGATCTCCTCCAGTGCCAAAACTCGGATCCAATGCAACAAGATATGTTCTATTTTTTTCTGGAGTCGTATACCATCTAATTTGCCCCATATGTTCGATTGGATCTACACCAGTCAATTCACTTAATTTAATTGGTGAAACTAGTGTTTCTTCATAGGTAACGAAGCGGCACAGAATTTCGCGTTCAAATCGTTCATTGCCGATTTTCTCTCGCCACATTGCTGCCCAGGCATCATCCCTCTCAGGATGCTCATACCAATATGCCCTGAATGCTTTGAATCCATTTATTCCTACTCCATTAGGTAAAGTATTACCCAATTCATCTTCAGTTTTATTTGCCGCATTCCATGTTTCCGCAAATAAATCATCAGAGTTATTCGGTGTTGAAGTAATAATAGCCTTACCACCAGTAGCCGCTAAGGTAAGACTGCAAGATGTCCACATTTCTCTAGCAACTTGCTGTCTTTTAACAAACGCGAGCTCATCAAGGTATAAGATGTTTATGCTCATACCTCGACCAGTTGTTTCAGTTGTTGTTTGTGAAGCAATTTTTGAGCCATTATCAAATACAATACTCTGCTTATTATATTCCGTTATTCCGGCACGTATAAAATCGGGCATATTTTCATATCCAAATTTTATACGTGACATAATTTCTGAAGCGCCGGTAAATTTATGGGCTGCAATAAGAATTGTCTGGTCACTTATAAACATTGCGCACCACAATAAATATCCAGCAGCAGTGACTGTATTATGACTAAGAATATCGTTGGAATAAAATCTATGATTTTGACTATCCACAGTAATATCAAACATATTTTCGGATTCATTGCATGAAAATATGTTTTTAGTTTTTTGCAGGCCAAATTTTGTTTGAATTAATTGATTATTTTGTATATCTTTTAAAAATATTTCATTCATATTTTCATCGAAAACAATATGTGTATCGGCAGCATCCAATGCGGTATTTTCTAATTCAAGATGCCATTTTTCATAAGGAACAGTTTTATTAATAACAGATATAGGTTCCCACCCGGAATCCGTTTCAATCTCCCATTCATCGGATTCGATGGTATCAACGAATTTTCGTTCTATTTGTTCAGAAAAGTTAGACATTGTCGAAGCACCATATCTTTATTAGTTTTAAAATCATGTTCGGCTACATGTAACACTTCAAATCCCATATCGTTAATTGCTCTATCCCGAGCTAATTCTCTAATAACACTTGTTTTTGCATCAGAATGCCAATAAGAATCATCATATTCTATTTTTCTAGAAAAATATTGGTCATCATTATACGCCTTACTACAAGATATATTACAAAATCGTTTAATAATCCTACCTTCAATTTCTTTATTACAATATTCGCAATTCTTTTTATATTTTCTTTGTGAGTGTTCTTTCCCCAGGCTGTCTATACTCACTGATATCTGGTAAGTCTGTTCCGGCCCGCTTTGCAAATTCATATTCATAAAATACTCCTATAGGAATAATATATACTTCTTTCTTTTTATTCCTTATAGTTACATTTATGCTAGCCGTCAAACATTTGCCTGATTGCCGAGGAAGTAACGAAATCGACCACCTGTTATTGTGGTATACATCAATTAACTTGTCTTGATAAGAATATGGTTTATATTTAATTTTTCCTTTGCACTGAACATAAAAATAATTAGACAAAAAATAATGTGGGCCCGTTACAGGATCTGCGCATTTTGCAAATTCTTGCAGTTGCTCGGGAGTATAAGACATTTTTTGATGAGGTTTTTTAATTACAGCGGATTCCAAATAACTACTCATTTTATACCTGCTATTACTTTAGCTTCTTCGCATGGATTATCTATATGGGCAATAATACTAGGGCTGGCCGTCACAGCAGCTATTTGTACTTCTTTCGACGGATGGTTAATATAACGAATTACGTCTGGATGGGTTTCTACTGCCATTAATTTTACCTTTTCCGAGGCTACACCTTGTTGAAGCAGTTGTAAAATAATTTCAGGCTGTCGGCTAACCGCGATTAACTGTAATTTTTCCGACGGGTTTTTAATCATCATAATTGTAAACGCATCGTATTTAATAGCGAATTCTTTTATTTCTTCTGAAGGATTTTCCATATATCTTAAAACATAGGGATTTAAACGCAGTGCAATAAATTTCATTTCATCTGTCGGATTATTATAAAATCTATATGCGGCCGGATATGTTTTAATTGCCAACTTTATCATTAAATCGGACGGATTTTTAACGTGCTCTATATAATCTCCGTGAGTCGTTAATCGAGTTAATATAATCGCATCTACTGGCATTAACTTTTTAAATACTTCTAAAAATAGTGAACTATCGGCATATATCGCAATATATGTTCCTCGAATATAAACCTCGTTGCCATTAAGAAGTGCGCGTTCTAGTTCAGAGCTATTTTTAAAATCATATGTTTCTACAAAGGCATAGGCATTAAGAGTTTGTAAATCGGTTGCAAATCTAGAATTCGAGTAATCATATAGACCTAAATCCGACGTAAGATCTTGCGCGATCGGAGTCCACGTATATTTAAACCCGTCTAATGGAAAGATTACATATTTACGTCCATAAGAGTTAGCTCTATCTTCTGCCGAGGTGACAAATAAACTATTTCCTCGTCGTGCCAAAAATCCCGCGGCTTTTAACTTTTTATCGAGGGCGTGATGTATTGCTGGGAAGGTATCTTTTGGCATTCTATCCATGCGTGGCTTGCCAATAAAAATTTCTTTATTAACATCATCACGTAGACCTTGACCGCGATATAAAATTCGATGGGTGTCGTTATACATTGATAAAATAATTTTACATTTACGTTGAATAAACTCAGCGATTTCCGTGGCTCTATTTTTATCTACGTAGGTCGTTTGGCCAGATATTATTCGCCCGGGTTTAAAAATTTCATTAATTAGCACGATACTTCACCCCGTTCGCTTGCGCTATTTTAATTGCGGCAGCGCAAGCATGAGGAATATCATACACCACAAATGGAGCAGCAGTAACCGCGGCAATTTGAATTTCCTCTGAAGGATTTTGTATATACATAATCGCACTTGGATTTTGAGTAACCGCGGCTAATTGAACTTCAGGTGACGCCTGGTTTTTAAAAAAACGTAAAACTAACCCCTCACGGGATACAGCCGCCATTTGCATTTCTTTTGTCGGAAATTTAATAAATTCAATAACATCGGGAGTACTTTTTATCGCTATTGATATAAGTTTGTCACTCACAGATACTTGCTGTAATAAATTACAGAGAACCCATGGATCTTTGGCATTTTGCAAAGCAATTTTTTTTAATTTTTCACTAGGATTTTTAATTGAATTTATTAAACGAGGCTCATGAGATACCGCAATTTCTTTAACCTTTTCACTAGGATTTTTCAGATATCTGAATAACCATGCATTGTGTCTAGCTATAAAAAGTTGCATTTCTTCATCTTGATCCGTAACAAATTCAATTGCAGCAGGTTTATGTTTTAAGGCATATAGAATTAGTTTTCTAGAGGGATTTTTAACATATTTTAATGCTACTCCCGACGACGCGCAGGCGGTCAAAATCATTTTTTCCGTTGGATTTATAATATATTTTAAAAAATTCCCAGTTGCACGTAATACGGAAAGTATAATTTTTTCAGCCGTGGCATCACCAAATAATTCATACATAATAATAGGAAAAGATAATTCGTCTGCCCGTATAGCGATATATGCTCCATGAATGCAAACTTCACTACTCGATCGCAAGGCATTGTATATACCTACATTATTTTTAAATTTATATTTGTCAACGAACTCTTTTGCCGTTAGATTATGTAAATCTTCCTGAAAAGAATTACTATCCTCATAGTAATTTGATAAAGAATACTCGGCTGTTAAATCATTGGCTGCCGGAGTCCACATATACGAAAACCCATCAATAGGAAAAATAACAAATCGATCTCCATAATGTGCAATATCCATACCCGAAGCAGTTACAAAAATACTATTTTTTCGGAGAGCCGTAAATCCCATCTTAGATAGTTTATCATCAATTAATTTCTGATTACGCCGGTCGGTATCTCTAGGGCGTCGATCGTTAAACGGTTTTCCTATAAAAATATTTGACCCATTTTCATAGGTACCTCGATAAAAAATTCGATTTGTTTTACGATAGTCCTCTAGAATTTTTTTGCACCTACGTTTAATAAACGCAATTGCATCATTAAGCTGCTCCGGAGTCAATAATAATTTACCTCCGGGCTTTATTTCTCCATACTTAATAATTTCATTTATGTGCATTATGAATTCTTCCCTGAGTTATAGTTATGATATTTTCCTGGTATTGCTATAGTTCCAATTAACTCTGTAAATTCTTCGCAATAATACATTATTTTGGATGCGCACCAGAATTATGATTGTTAGGGGAGTGTTTATGAATTTCAGGAGTCTCTGCGCTATTTCTATTTCCCAATTTTTTACCTGGATGCCCGCATAAGGCCGACGCTTTATCAATCATATCTTGTTCTTGTTGGGTATAAGCTGCACTAAAGGCTTGATCTTCATATGGACCATAAGGAGCAATTTTTGGCTCATCAGGATAACTTGCAGCCATTATCATAGATCTCATGTGAAAATATTGGTCCCCGTTTGGGTACCAAGTAGGATTCGGTATCGCCGCCGATTGCTCAGGATGAATAGAACCGTGTGCTGTTTCGGCAAGCATCCCTAATCTTCTAGCACGTATTGGACTAATAGATCTTTCCATTATACATTACCAATTAGATTTTCTAATCCTCGAGTCGGAACTATTTCATAATTTTTATCTTTTAAAAATTGCTGAATAAGCTGGGTAAAATCATCTTCTTCATTAGCCTCTTCTAAATAGTCTGCTAACTGCCCAACAGGATCGTCGTCAGTAGCCGCAGGCTGGCTAAAATCAAATTGATGATCTTGCGCTGCAGGTTCAGTTGACGGCTCTACATCATTTTCGGCTTCCATTATTAGATCAGAATATGATCTAAGTAACTCAACACTATTTTTAACATTAGTCATAATATTCATCTCCCCACTTACCGGTTCCCTCACCAAAACATTCTGAACATGTTAGCCCTGCAACTTTACCTGTTCCGCTGCATCTAGAGCAAGCATTAAATTTCTTTTTTGCTGGCACATCAAGTAAATCATCCAAATCCTCATGCGATAATTCTGTTGAATCTACCTCGGGAAATGTATCTAATGAATCCATTGGATTACCTTTTTGAAAGGTTAAAGTTTGTAATAATGCTGTCCTGCCGGTACCTTCTTTTGAAAAGCCAAACTCATCATTTATTGCCCAATCAAACTTGCCATCTTTTGATACCGTGATAAAATCACCATCACCACGAGTAAAAACATGAGAAGAATGATTACCGGATTCTTCCTCTTCCGGACTATGCGTATATCCAAAATTAGCTAACTTACTTTCTAAATGTTTAAAATTTAATTGATTGGCCGTATATTTTGCATCATTTTCCGTTAATGATTCGCTAGGTACAGAATCAGCAAGTTTATTTTTAACTCGCTCTATTTCGGCTTTAATGGCATGCCTATTAGGAGCTTTTGCTGATACCGCCATATTATATCTTTTTTTCAATGCCGATAATTTTTCCCTAAGAGTTTGCTCTTCGTTTTCATTAATAACCGTTTCATTTACTCCTCGACGTTTTAATTCTTGTCGAATTGCTTTCTGCTGAAGTCCTGCAGGAGAATGCTTTGCAGTAGTATCTGGGTTTGCTAGCATCTTCTTTAATTCTGGGATTGTCATTTTTCTAACTCTAGATATAACGGATTTTGGTGTTGCATCCAATTCAGGATCCCATCCAGCAAGACCACGTTTAATTTCCTTGCCCAAGCCCTCATCCAGAGTTTTAAATTTACCTGCTAAATTTTCAGCAATTGCATTAACCTTTGCGTTCTCATGCAACGGTTTATCAATTTTATTAACCGCAACCTTCAATGGGTTATCACCAATACGATTTGGGAACATATCGTGCGACTGGCTCAATCCCTGAGTATCATCACACACCGCCCTCCAATGAGCAATTTGCTCATTTGGTTCATTCGCCCATGCTTTCGGCGCACCATTAAGCCCGGTTGATTTTCTAGAGGGCGTTAATGATTCATCAACCTTTTTATCGTTTGCTGTCTTGCAATTATCACACATCATTTTACCATCCTTCATTCTCCATCGAGCGGTTTTTTTGCAATCTGCTGCGCTGCACCTAACCCCGGGATGTTTAATTCTTTTTGGCTCCGCTGATTCATCAAGATAGGAATAAGAATCACCTTGATCAATTTTGCCACTTTTTAATTGAGCTCTAATTTGAGCTTCGGGAGTTTCCCCACCATGATTGTATTTAAACCCACAAGATCCGCATTTATAACTCCACTTTCCGGAAGCAATATAATCATCTTGGGATAATGGGTTACCGCAAAAATCACATTCGTGTCCCCGTGCATGAAATTCATTTAACTTCGATTCATTAAGATTTGGTACAACCTTAACATCCACAACTTCATTCTTTCCCTTAATAGCCGTGGCCTTAGTTACAGCAGATTCACGATCATCAAACTTAAACGCCTTCTCTTTTGAAGTAACCCATTTAGTAGGAGTTAAACTTAGATAAGTTACAGGAGAAGTTTTAGTCTTACGAGCCTGAATTGAGTAACTCTTTGCTTCATCTAACGTATGTTTTTTATCATAACATTTACTACATAATCCATTATATCTATCATTATGAATTACTTTGCCGCAATTTTGACAAACATCTTCGAAATCTTCATTGCTATCAAATTTTGATTCACTCATATTCATTTCAGTATCTGGTTCCATCAAAATTTCTTTTGGCTCTGCTTGAGAAATAGGAGCAGAAGAATTTAACCCAGATAATTCAATAATTCTAGCTAACTCTTCGGCTTTATCATTATCGGCTGTTATGGTAATAGACTTTCTACTGGTCTTGCTATCATAACTTGTGGTAATATTAACGCTAGATTCTTCCGGTTCACAATATTGGCATTCATCTAGAGGATCTCGATCACCATATATATCATGATAGCAGACATCACAAAGTAATCCTTCGTCACATTCATGATTAGCTACTCGTTTGAAACAACCCTCGCAATAATCATCCGCACCTTCTTCAAATTCGTCGTCTTCCCGATAGGCTTCTTTAATCTTTTTCATTTTTTTATCTGTAATATATCCTTGCCCATTACATTCTGGACAATTCATTTCACCGGTTCCCTTGCATTCTGAACACTTATCGTTTCCGGCATGGCCATTACATACCTGGCAAGGAATTACACCATCAGCCGTACAATTATTGCAAACGGATTCGGTTACTTTTTTCTTTCGAGAAATACTTTCTGATACAAAGGGCTTAAGAGCTGAATTACAATTACGACACTCAGTTTTACTCGAGTCGAATACTTCACCACAATTAGGACAATATTGCGCTTCGTCGTTTGACTCAGGCATACGAGCGGCATTTTCATCATCCTGCTGTGCTGCCCGGGTGTCAATATCCTCCTCTGATTCGTAATTGTCATTAAATGTAACTTCGTCTTCAAAATCATAAGAATTATCTGCGGCCATCGGCTGAGCAGCTTCGACTTCGTCATCGCTAAGATAAGTTCGAAGTAATTCCTCCCTGGTAGAATGCGTCAGATTTCTCCAGGAATCGCCATATTCATCATATAAACGATCACTTACCGCCTCCCTCGCACCTTCTCCATCAATTCCACGAACCGACATTAAATCGGGAGCAATTCCAGACCATACATCAAAAATACGATCACCCCAATTAGATGGGGTAAAATTTCCGGCTTCCTTAACTACAGAAGTGGGCGGCGTTGCACTCATAGTATTTGACTGTAATGAATTAAAAGTAGCTAATATACGACTGAAGTCGAAATTCATGATTACTCCCTATCGAGCAAAGCTCGTAACTTTAGGTAATTTATTTTTTGAGCTACCCATTGCAGATTTCTCACCTATCTTAAATTCAGGATCATTCAATGTCTTGCCTTTTTCTTTTCGTAATTCTTTTGGTATAATTTGATCTGTGCTTCCAGCGGCATTCTTAACCAATCTAGAATTATATTCGTCCCCGTAATTAGCATCGGCAATTACTTTATTATCTTGTTTTGGATAATCTTGATCCAATAATGCCTTATCGCTCGTATTAGCGGCAATTTCGAAATCTTCTTTATCCACACTAGCTTCGTGGTCGGAAGTCACAACCGAAACTGTTTCTAATTCGAGGCCAATGTTAGCGATTGTATGCCGAATAAATTCTGCCGGAGCAGGATAAGCAACCGAAACATTAAAAATATAAGTTTCCGGATTACTAATGCCTGGAAAATCTTTATCAACCCGCTTAATGGGTTGGCTACGAACGGCCGTAATATCAACTAATTCATACCTAGAAAGAGCCCGCTCGATTTTAGTTAATATATCGTCCGTTGGTTTAAACAAGAGCTTCACGGTATATTCGTAATTTCTAACACTTTCAAAAAGATATTCGCTAAATTTTTTCATTATAAACCTCTATATCTATTTATCAGGTTCTATTGGTTTCTTCAACAATTGAGCCAACAACTCATTACGGGTGAACGTAGTAGAATTGCCGTCTATGGGCTCTTCTGCTGATTTTGTTTTCCCATCAGCAACTTGCTTCTTAATCTGAAGAGCAATCATATCCAATTTTTTCTTAATTTTATTCGTACGAGCCGTAACGGCATGGCCTAACATATTTGCGGCAGCCCCCGCTATTTCTCCGGCAAATCGTTGTTCTATGTTCATCGAAAGATCCATTAAGTCTTTATGTGCTGTAATTGCATAATTAGCTAATTCATCAAGCTCTAAATCGGTCGCATCTAATCCACATACCTGAGGCAATGCAGCTTCAATTTTATCTAATTCCTTATATCGATCTAATGTCGCTGGTTGAACAACTTCAATCGCCATTTCTTTTACGGTATCATCGGCTAAACTCATAGGAGCAAGATTGAATTCTTCTTCTAGATTTGTATTAATTTTCATTTAGATTATTAAACTCCAATTAGCGGCAGTATAAGGACCGTCAACCGCTTGAATCCATGTGTTTCCGTTCCATTGGTACTGAACCCCATTACCGATATCCTCCACAAATTGAATATTACCAACATTATTATTTGCTGAAAATGTTGTTATCCATGCATTACTATTGCTATTATATGTGATAATATCGTTAATGTTAGCTGATGCCGTACCTACATATAAGGGCCATTCTGATATCAGATCAATATCTGTTTCAGTTTCTAAATCTGAACCAGATTCTATTATCAAATTAACATTTGCATAATTATCATATGGAAATTGACTTCCGATATTTCCCGTTAATAAATAACTCTGGCCAGATGTTGGAAACGGTAATCCAAAGCCAGGCGCGACTTCCATCGGATTTACAATGCCTGTTATCGGTGGGATTGTATTAATGGGTAAAGAAGTTTCATCAATATTATATAACATATTAGTTGAATCCGAAGGATCAATAGTAATAGTTCCGATAACTTCATTTGCATTATCAGCATAACTAAGAGATATCTGTGAAACTCCTGGTCGTAAATTTCCATAACTAGATAAAATAGCGCCCCAATCTTGAGGTTGACCATATACGCCCACAATATTAGGCGACGTTAATCCTTGTTTCAGTATTTTAATTATACCATTTTGCACAAAAATTCCATAGTTATTAAATGTTACTACTGATCGCGTGCCGAACATTAAATCATTGCAATCTGATAATTCAATAATATCTGTTATTACTTTAAAAATAACATTCATCTTACTAACACTAGCTGATAATGTCATCCAAATTGGAGATTCAAACTGTAGCGTCGTTATGTCATAGGTAGTATCGGTTCCTTGACCAACCGGTATTGTTCTACTAGACCAGATAGTATCTGTTAATTCAAGATAACTTAAACTGTCCCATGCCAAAAAATTATCGCTTTTCTGAATTTCCATCGCAGGATTAAACAGCGGCAAAATTTGTTCAAGAATTTGCATTTTTTGCTGCGTGTTACTAGTGACAATATCTAACCGCATTTCCATTTTATATGGCGCGGGCATAGGTCGTTTAATAGTATATGCATTTCCTTGTAGAGGTAAAAACGTATTTGATATAGGATCATACTGCCGCGTTCTTAAATTTTTTGAATCAACATACGTTGGATCCTGCGATCTACTTCTATCATATTTTAAATTATTAATATAGATGCTCATCATCGGAATAGTCGGCATCATATTTTCTGAGTTTAGTCGTTGAATTGTAGCAGCTTGCATTGACCCGTCACCCCAAATAATAGGTACGGTCATATACAATTGATTTCCCGATGCATCGACATTATATTGAACTTGCAATCCCGAGAAAACTCGAATCACCTGCAATATCCAATTTCTTAACTGCGCCGAATAATGAAAATTCTCTGGCATTATTTTTTACCTGGATTCTTAAAGAGTTCTAATTCCGTTAAAATTCGAAACGAGCATCCATTTTTAGCGGCATATGCTAATGCCGCATTCCATTTTGCATGATTCTTTAAAATCTGAGCCTGATTAATTTTGCTCTTTGTCTTTACTTGCCCTGTTTGATTAGTAGGCTTAATTTCGATAATTTCAGCATGTTTAACACCGTCTGCGTCAAGATAGATAATGAAAAAATCAGGAAAGTATCGTTTATTTTTTCCTGTTAATGGGTCTCTATATCCGATAGCTATCGATTCGCTTGCCCACTGAAGGATACTCGGATGGTTATCGAGAAATAGCATAAACGTAGACTCCCACGACGATCGGTATGTTGGAATTCGTTGGCCGATATATTTCTCTTTATTCTTTACCTGATATAAACCTTTTGCCCATTTTCCCATTATGCTGCGATCTCCCTTGCAATAAAAACAGGTGTTCCTTGATTTGATGCAACACCTATCAACGCATTCCGTGTTCTAACTGAATTTAATTGTGCAGCTAACATTATCGGGGAAATAGTTCCACTCTTAATTTGCTGAATTAGGGCCGCAGGAGTTATGCTCATGTTTTGGGCTATCAAAACATACATTTGAACTAATTCTGAGACTACCACCGCATTCGAGCTCTGGCTTTCAGCATAGGCCTGAACATAGTCGAAGTTATTACGTTCAATATAGGAATTTTTTGTTTTAATAATAGCCATTAATATTCCTCCTCAACAAAATAGGCGGGCCCAGAAAACCATAGTTCATGAGAATCAGTGAGTGTAGGCAAAACTGATAATTTATAAAGCCCGAAAAAATTTTTCCCTGGATTTAGCGCGTGACTAAGCGCTTGGGAAAAAGATGTAAATTTGCTTAACGTTTCAAAACTTATTGAAAAATTGTCGCATATGTGCTCTACAAAATCTTCTGATTTTAATAGTACATGCCAATTCTTATTTAAAGCGTCAATAATCTTTGAGACTGTTTGTATATTGTCTATGGGTATCATATCACAATAAGACGCGAACGATTTAAAGTAGTACGAAAAACTGCCAAGGTTTAAATTTTCAAATGCATTCCAAAAATCAGAAGTGGGGCAGACTCCCACTAGTGGGTTATTTAAAGGGTATACTTGATAAACAGTCCCATAACACGATGCGTCATCTAAATCAGATGTGCAAATAAAACTTTTTGATCTTTTAGGATATCGATTCCATTCAGGTAAAAAATTATCTATAATTAATGTATAATAATTTTCAGTATTTGCCGATACACGTTCTATAGTTCTGCTGTCTCCATATATCAGTTTATTGACATGTACGGTATTTATTCCTCGATAAATGTTTATAGGAGATGAAACCGCAATTGGACATTTTTCCGATAGAAAATTATATATATCGGATGCCTCGATATTAATTAATGTTGCTTGAGGACTATTTTCTTGTATTTCAAAGATTCTCATTATACGCCAACCGATAATGGTGGATTACCACTTGTTCCAAATCCCTTAGCCGCTGTCGGTACTCCAATAATTGAACTTCCGGATGCGACTTCGACTGCCGAATTCAATAAATTAACACCGCCACTAGCTTCTGCCATAACTGTTGCAACCGAAGTTATTCCGCCTTTATTACTACCTACAGTAGAAGCTAATCCGATAGCACCCTCGGTTGTATTAATAATAGATGAAATTGCTGATCCTATACCAGGCTGTCCTAGCGGGCTTTTAGTATTATCGAATAATGTTGCAGTAACCGAATCCCAGCTTGCAACTTCATCGTTATTTAGATGCCCAGAATTATACAATACAGTTTCATATTCTATTGACATTTTATTTGTCATGTATTCAGACGTGCCAAAATCTAAGGTATCATGCTCAAAACTGGTAATAACAGGATTTACAAGTACAAACTCATTATATTCAGGCCCAATGGTTTTATTAACCGATCTATTAAATTGATAAATTCTAATACTTTCAAAAAATGAATTTGTTCTGTTAAAACTAGATCCTGGGGCGGCTTGTAATTGGACTCCGGTAGACGTTGTTTTAGAAGTATCTAATCCAAAACTGCCAAATGTCGGGCTATAAACTGAACTAATATTTCCGGTTGATTGATCCCATTGAGATGGTATATTCATTCCTTGTGTTTGGGAAGAACTCCAATTAACATAATTGGGGTCGGCATTCATATATTGATAATATGCATAAAGAAAATGATCGATTACATTGATAGTATCGTCCCACATTGTAATTGATATTGGCTCATAATTTGTCTTAACTGTATTTAAAGACCATCTATTATATTGATTATTTTTCTTAACCTCAAATTTAATATTTGGTAATGAAACTGTTCTCGCTAGCACACCTAACACCGGAAGGTTTGCTGATTTCCAATTAATTCTATCGCTGGAGGTAGCGGATGATAAACTTTGATTTACTTGCGTTACAACCGCAGGATTCAGTTGAAAATAAATATGAAACCAATTTTTGGATTTAGGCAATAAGCTACTATTATTTGGTCCAAAAATTTTAGCCGCGTGTCGATAATCACGCAAATTAATATCTGGTTGCGATGCATATTGCAAGGTTGAAAGGACAGATTGAAGAGTTCCCATGTAAGTATTTATGCGATAGCAGACAAAGAGAATGGGCTGAAAAATTCAGCCCATTCAAACAAAATATAATTTAAATTGCGATTGTGCCTAATGTCCGACTGATTGCACTACCGATACCGAGGGGAGATTGTAGCGCGTTATCGAATCTAACTGTCATTTTAATAGTCAATGGGTCAGATTTCGAATAATCATTGTCGCCGTAATCTACATTTGTTAGCCAGCATCCAACTAGATCATATGTTTCGAGAATTACTGGCTCGTTAGTACCATTTCCGCCATCCAATACTTCATATAACATTTCGAACTTATAATCAGTGGCAGATGAAGCGGAACTCTGATTCTGGAAATCAAATTGCTTCTGAATTTGCTGCCCAACCAATGCCGATACTTCACCTAGCATATCATCACGCAGCGTAATATCTGTGGGATCCCAAGCCGGCTTGCCAGCGTAATGAACTTTACTACCATAGATATCTATTGTTTGTTCATCAAATTTCAATGAAGGGCGTTTTACATTCATTACCTGTTTTGTTAATTCGGTTGTCTGATTTGCAACGCCGAAGCCGATAAATAATGCCCGAAAACGATATGATAATTTAGGCATTAGCAGGCCTTGGCCCGATGCCGGAATTCCGATATCAGATAGTGGAACTGTAAAATTTAGAAGGCTCGCGGTTCCCATAATTTTAATCTCCTATTACATAAATCTGTTACTTGTATTTATACAAGATTCAATTTTTTCTAAAACACAGTTCCAAAAGCAAAAATAAATAGTGACAATAGGAGAATTTAATGACAGAACTCTGTAAAATTGCAATAAAATATGGATGTGATAAAGAACCATCAAATTATCATCACTACACTCCCTTCTATTACGAGTTATTCAAAAACAAACCAGTTAAAAAATTACTCGAAATAGGAATTTTTCGAGGATCAAGCCTTAGAATGTGGAGAGATTTTTTTCCCGAAGCTGAAATTTTTGGTCTGGATATTAATACTTCATGTCTAATATCTGAAGACAGAATTCATTCTTATTACTGCGATGCCGGAAATGAAGATTCATTAAATGCTATCTCCACCAAATTAGAGGGAAATTTCGATATTATTATCGACGACGGATCACATTTTATTGAGCATCAAATTTTAGCCGCAAATACTATGCCAAAATATCTAGCAGCAAGTGGAATTTTTATTATTGAGGATGTATTACATATAAAAGAGGTATCGGCCAGTATTATTTTACCGCACGAAATTAAAACATTTGGGCCGCATCCGCCAGACGATAATTTAATTATCATCGATAATAAAACGGACTGAAATTATATAATTTCAATCCGTTTTATTATTCTTTTAACTAATTAATATTGAATTGCTCCGCCGCCCAAATCTGTGCCAGCAGCAGAAACTGTTACAGGAATATAAATAAATTCGGCTACGGTGATCGGTGCAATTGCAACCGCCGCCCAAAGTTGATTATTCTCTATAGCTGACTGAGTATTGATATCTGTAGAAACATCCACCGCCCAATCAGAAATTGCTCTCTGAGATTGTAATGACTTTAATAACTTTCCGATATCGAAACCAAAATTATGGCGTGTTATTGAATCATTTTGCTCAAAAGTAAATGAATTAGCAAGACTATTCAACATATTTCTCAAATAGATTACTAATCGAGCAACATTGATTCTATTTAATGCTGTTGGCTCACCGTTAATTAGTGCTGCTCGTGTTTTCTGTCCATAAAGTTCTAGGCCAGTTCCAGGAACATTACTAATTGGATTTACACTAGCTGGGTATAGAATGTCACGCAAATTCTGCGCTACGGAATTAACTACAAAATTACCGGTTTGCCCATCTACATATCCAATAGAAGTTGCATTAGTCACTAATCCTCGTTGCGGGCCTGCTGGAGCAAACCAGGGATATGATTTGGCATCGGATTGAATAATTGTTGGCACCGCCATGAAACTAGCAGGAACAACAATTTTATTTCCACTAAGATCAGTCGTTAATCCTGATGGATAATATGTTGCTGCGTAATCATAGAATGTAACTAATCCGTCTACTCCATCCGCAGGAGCAGCATTAAGATTATTGGCCCAAGTGTTAATAGCATTTGCATTCGCGGCTAGTGTCATTGGGCTATCAGCCACAATAAATGCCGTTTCTCCCCTATTAATATTCAGCGTAACTAATGTTGAAAGTAATTCTGGATACCCGGGACAAGATATTAATCCAAAATTATAAAGTTCCTCTAATATCTGATCACTATTCTCAATGGCGGCAACCAATGTTTGTACAACTACATTTCTCTGAGCCGCGCTTCCTAGATATGCCACACCACTTTCATTATTACCGCTAGCAGTTACCCATGCGGCAGTTTCTGAAGCATTAATCAAATGATTAGTTGTAAATTGTTTAACATTCATACCGCTTCGTCGTGTATTAAACAATAAGGTTCCACGCGGATACAATGCATAACTAGGTGCATCTGAATCTAAATAATTGCTAGTTAACAATGTACTAATCGGTGTAAACGTGCTCGTTGCTGGATCGACATTACCGGTTGTTGCCCAACGGGCATCCGCAAAAACAACGCCGTTGCTGCTTGTATGATCGACGTTATTAATTTTAATCCATGCGCCACTTTGATATCTGTTAATATTCGGAAGATTAGTTATATCGGAAGTGTTAATCCAGATATCACCATTAACTACAACATTACCGGTAGACTGATACACCGGAACAGTTGCACTTACAATAGGACCGCTAGGATCTGTTAACGTTAAATTATATCCTCGTGCTTCTAGATTAGCGGTTACATTTCTATATCCTAGCCATGCTGTACCAGTATTAATCATGATATCGGCAACCGTAGGGTCGTCATAAAACCATAATGTACCATTGGCAGGATCTGACGTTGGCGCTGTTAAACTTTCAACATAGGAAGGAGTTACCCAATTACTTACCGTTGCGAAAGTAACACCGGTTGTTAGAAGACCAACCTGCTCTAATGGTGTATTTGCTCCGTCATATAAGCAAAAAGAACCACCGTTCGTATTCTGAATTTCAATAGTATTGAAATGAGTAAAGCCAGCCGAAATCCCGGTTAAACCGGCTGCGTTAACTGCATTAATTAACGCATTTGCTGTCGATCCGGCAAATGAAATTACTACATTACCTGTGTATTGATTACTTCCTGGAACCGTTGTGTTAATGGTAAAGGTAAACGGTGCTGATCCAGTTAGATTAACATTTGAATTTGTACCAGACAGCGTGGTTGCGCCTGCCTGGCGTTCTAGCAAGGTAGTAGTAAATGCTAGTGTTCCAGCATTTGCAGCAAATGTACCCGCTGGAATATTAATACCGCCACCGATAGGATCTAAGATATAATTAAGAATTGCATCGGATGATCCAATTGTAACAACCTGCGGTGTCCAAGAATTGCTAGCAGAATTATACACCTGAACGGAGATATTTGCACCGCTTTCTGGTATAGAAGTATTATACCATACACTTCCGGTTGGTTCTGGGGTTGCATCTGTTGCATTCCATTTCGGCACATTTGTGTATGGACTAACCTGATATGCAGCCGCATAAATGTTTGCACTAGCAATTCCGAGTTGTAACCCAACATTACCCGATAATGATAATACACTATTAGGGGCAGCGCTGGTAACAGACAGTGCTAGGCGGTTTCCAATAGAAAAAGCATTCACGCCTGGTACATTGGCCGCTGTAATTTCAGAAATTGTAGTTATAAGATTTGCGCCAGATAATACAACGTTAGTTCCGTTTAAATCTAGTACACCAGAAATATTTGACGGATTTACAACGGCGCCAATGACTGCCGGAGTAACGGCTTGCCATGAAGCTGTTCCTACTTCGACCCAATTTCCTAAATAATCCTGCTTCCAAACTGGGTTGCTGGTGTTAGTCAAAACTACAGAATAATCCCCCGGTTTTCCAATCGTATTAACGGGTACACTGGTATTTGCATCGGAAGTTTGTGAGGGATCGGTAACAATCCAAAGTTTTCCCTGTCCAGATGTATTTGTTGTAGATATTGCTGCAAAACTCTGACTTGCCGCATTATATTCTAAAATACCCCATTTTGTGCCTGCGGCATTAAGCCAAATTGTTCCGTTGGCTGGAGTGCCGACCGGAGGTGCTAACGTACCAGTTAATGCATTTAAATCTACAGGAGCACGTAAAATATAGGCGGCATCGGAAACACCAAGAGCAGAATAAGCGGCCATTAAGCCATACTCATTTTGTTCTGATGCATTTACCGGGGTCCCTTGTACATTTTGAAAAATAGGAGCGCCAAAGTCATTAATTAATGATCGTTGGCTCGTTTCAAGAGTAAGAAGACCGGCAGTGTTAGCCGTTGTATAAGGTGCAGTAACTCCACTAGGATTTGTTTTATTCTGCGCTGTTGCAACTACAAAAAGAGGAGCGGTGCCAGCCGGAGCACTTAGATACTGGCTCTCATCTATTACGGTGACCTGCGCACCTGGGCTTTGAAGAGTTGAACTCATTTGATTTTCCCTCACTTGTAAATCTAATAAACTTATATTGGTATTTAGCAACCTGACCTCAAAATAGCCGTTTTAGACGTCTCTAATAATTTCGCCGATTCGTTCTTTCAAATAAGGTAAATCGAAATTATTGTCGATTACATAGTCAACCTTTGTATTAATCCAACCCCATTCAGAAATATGAACACCCGGATAGTCAATGCTCATACGATTATCTGTTGCAATATTTTCTCCCGACTTAATTACGGCTACCGCCGTATCGTGCCATTCGGGTAATGGTCCGCGATCAACTCTACACAAGGTAGCATTTACGTTAGTTAATACCTTAAGTTCATTTATAAATCGGCAATCACTAATAACAAAATCTAATTTTGAATCAACTAATTTTCTTTCTAACGAGGCAACCCATATATCTTGATGAAACATATTTCTATTAACATCGGTTCCCCAATTTTGTAATACCCATCGAGGAGTTAATTCAGGAATACCAAGGCGATTGGACCACCAATCATCTATTTGCTCCCGCCAAACACGACTCGCTTTTGTTTTTCCATCTAACATTTTTAACGGCCAGCCAAAAATAATAGACACGGCTTCTTTTAATGAATCTGCAAATGCAACCTGATGGAATCCATAATCGTTTACTAAAATATTACTTACTGTGTCTTTACCTGATCCAATTAAACCAAGTAAGCCAATAATTCTACCCATAATACGATCCTTTTATGCGTTTGCTAACTTATCTATATAATCTAATAATGCCAGAATAACATCTGGCGACGCGGCGGTAATAAAATTAAGATTATTCTTGCCATTCCAATCTGGTTCAAGTCGGCCTAATAAGTTAAGGCCATGAAAGCCAATTTCACATCCCAAATTATGGTCTGCATATTGGCCTCTTCCAGCATACAATGTAGGCGGATCATCCTCCCAAGTCCAGGTTCCGCCCGTTGCTAATTTTGATTTTTCTCTTAAGTCGGTTAGTAATTCAGTTGTAATTTCCATATTAATATTATATAACATGTAAAGTAAAAATACAAGTCTTATTGTATCAGCAGACCCAATGGTTGCTCACCAAAATGATACAGTGTTATCTGTTCCATTAACTTATCGATCATAGCTTGCCCTTCAGTCTTTAATTCTGCGCCGTTAAGACTCGTACCACCGGAAGGCCCAGGAATTTGGGAAAACTTTGCTCTTGCTTCGCCTAATGTTATTTTAGCAACAGCTAGAACATACTCCTTAATAAAAGTTAAAGTTCTAGGATCACTTAATAACTGAACTTCGGGTTTATAATTATAAATTTGAAGAAGCAAACTTTCACCCGTTCCCCTAGGTTGGCGAACTAATGTAAGTTTTTTAGTCATTGAATTGTAATTAAAATCAATTTCTCCGCCAAACTGTCTTGATACCATCGCTTGATAATCAGTGAATAATTCGAAAGATAATAGTCCACCAGCGGAATCTAAAGTGTTAAGTAGATATGTGTTCAGCCATCCGCCATAAAAGGGATCAAATTGAGACCCGGCATTACCTAAATCGCCAATTGACCGTCTCCAAATCTTAACAACAAATTGAACCTCATCCGGTAGTGTATAAACCTGAACATTTGTTTGGGTTGTCAAGAATGCGTATGATTCTTCTACTGCGGCGGAACTACGTGTTTGAAAAACTTCAATTGCTCGAGTTAATGCATTCTGTAAATGCTCGGCATCTAATTCAACTTCGATCATGCCCTCACCTAATCGTTGAGTTACATAATCAAAGACTCGCTGTCGAAGTTTCGCTAGTGAAACTGAATTTTCATCATTTTTATTTTCCATAATAATTACTCCAAGCCCAAGGCAGTTAATATATCTTTTATACTATGACCATGATGATTATAATCGAGCGCAACATAAGATCCGGAAATTAATATTTCACACCCCATTCTTATGGCATCCGCTAATCCGACACTATTTTTATATTTGTACTGTTCGGCAAAATTAAAAATTGGCTTGTTAATGTCAAACAACGAAACCTCATTGAATAAATCACGAACTTTCGGAGACCATGTATACGAAAACCCATTAACAGGAAAAATTACAAAAGTATCACCATAGTTTTCTGCTGCAAAGAGATTACCCGTGCAAAAAATACTATTTGACCTCAACGCCTTAAATCCAGACGCCGCGAGGCTGCTATCCACTATTTTTTGAACCTCCATCGAAGTATCCATTGGCTTTCGATCGTCTCGGCTTTTACCCAATAAAATATATGATTTAGCGTCTCTTATGCCGCGAAATAGAAAGTCGCCATTTTTGCAATCGTTGTTATAAACTTTAATTATATCTGAACAATGCGTCTGCATAAAAGAAACTAATGCTTTCGCTCGAGTCGAAAGCATCCATTGTTCTTCGCCGTGTTTTAATTTTGTATGATCTAATACTTCAGATAAGCGCATGTTTGTATTTATGTGTACATATAAATATAAGAGAGGATTTAATAATGCCAAGAATTTCTTTATGGTCTAACGAAAAATACGGTCAAGACGCCATGTGGTTTGATAAGCATATATATGAGCAATTCACGATGGGCGGGGTGGACTTATATGTCCATAAATATCTCGGCGCAGAAAATCCAAATACCACAAACGACGCTACCCAACCAAATTATCCAAATTTGTCGGCGCAGAATATACAAGATATTCTCTTACTTGAAAATAGGGATCGAAAATATTCGCAGGATATATATCGAGTTAGAGGTTACTATTCTCCGGCAGATTTGGATCTTGATCTAAGTCAATGGGGATTGATGATCTCGAGCGGAACATTATTCATAACCGTACACCTTAATAGTATGGTAGATACTATTGGTAGGAAACTAATGTCAGGGGATGTTCTAGAATTACCGAACTTGAAAGAATTTTATAGTTTGGACGAAACTGTGCCCGTTGCCCTAAAAAGATTTTATGTAATTCAGGAGGGAACTAGACCGGCAAATGGTTTTTCCCCCACCTGGTGGAATCACATTTGGCGATTGAAATGCACGCCAATGACAGATGCGCAAGAATATGCAGATATTTTGAATCAAGTCGTCGTTGGTGTTAATGGAAATCCGGTGTTAATAAATGGCAACACTACTACCTACGGAAATATCACAAGCTCGATTGGTCAATATCAGAGTATAGATTCCGCAATTATTGAACAGGCCGAATATGAAGTACCGGAATCCGGCTATAATACAGATCCATTATGGGCTCCACTATTTGTTGGTGGGAAGCCTAAGAATGGACCATTGCCGGCAAATGCTAGTCCTCAGCAAAAATTCAGTGGATATCTTGTGGGCAACGGGGAAGCTATTGACGGGTATTCAGTGACAACAGCTACCGAATTTCCAAATAATCCAATTATTGGACAATATATTTTAAGACAAGATTACTTTCCAGCAAGGCTTTATAGATGGTCTGGTATAAAATGGAAATATGTAAATTCCAAAGTCAGAACCCCACTAACACCAGGAAAAGGTCAAACGCAGAGAGACCAATTCATTAACAATTCAAATACTATTGTTAATAGCTCCAATATTTCTATGCCAGTATTACAAGATTTATCGACCCTGCTCCGACCAGATAAAGGTGGTAATTAATGAAATCTGCAGAATTTTTAATTGAGTTTAACGGAACGAAAAAAATAGCAAACACTAATAATCTACTCAAAATACTCGAGAATGATTGTTCAGAAGCGTTATCGGCGAGTAAACACGGAAACAAAATTTTTAAAGGCTTACGCAATTTAAATGGAAATTTTTTTCTAGCGGATCCGACTAAAAAAATAAGACATAGCCGTAATACTAATAACTATTATACTTTATTACTGGATAATTTGCCGAGTTGGGCAAATTATCCAAAAAGAAGTAATAGTTTAATTTGTACGAATTCTAAGTGGAAAGCAGATTTATACGGAGCAGGTTATGCGGTTATACCGGTTAATGGTACCGAAATTGCCGTGTGCCCGGCTGATGATATATGGTTTAGTTTTAAAGCGAATAATATATATAGTTTAGGAAGTTTTAATAAACTATTTAATAATCACCAAATATCGGAAAAAAATTACGTTGATTTTCTAAAATCTTGTTTGCGTGAAAAAAATTATTTATTAAGAGATTTTAATAGTTTTAATTTTCGCGAACTCGCAATAGCCTTTAAAGATGCACAATCAATAAGTGACTTTGAAAATATTTTTAATAAAATATTTGACCCGACCACCAACGGATTTAAAAAATATAACCTCTCAAACATGAATATTGGCGATGAAAGTCGAGAAATTTGGACTTCAGGTAAATCGTATTTAATTAATACAGAGTCAATGTTCTATAAAACTAATCTAGAGACCTATAATGGAGATTACTAAATTAACTAAATTAATAAAATTGGGAACAAAATATGTTGTCTATTTGTCAAAGTTTACGATTACGTTAGGTGTATTATGATTATTGGGGCTGGCGCACTGGTTTATGCTAAAGAAACACATCGAGCTCTTTTTTTACTTCGTAATAATACGAAAACAAGAGGAACCTGGGGAATACCGGGCGGAAAAATAGTTGAATCGGAATCTATTATTACAGGATTACATAGAGAATTATTCGAAGAATTAGGAGTTAATTTATCCTTTACTAAATATTATCCATTGGACGTATACACTTCGCCTGACGATAAATTTAAGTATTATTCTTTTTTGCTGCAAATAGAAAATGAATTCTTACCAATTCTTAACAATGAACATAGCGGATATTGCTGGACTAAACTAGATAAATTTCCAAAACCCTTACATCCCGGTCTTTTTTCAACCTTAAATATTTCTGTTATTCAAGAGAAAATTAAAATCATAGAAGAAACGCTATGATTTTTTTCCTAAATATGATTTCAATATACCAGTAATTTTTGCCGGTGAATATACAACACATATCATTAAAATTGAAAAATAACACAGAGACATAATATTTGGTGGTATATTTTTAGTAACAACTATTAGATACACCAAAATAGCTAATGATGTCCAAATAATAGATAACGTGCCTAATCTCGCAGTACTGCCTGAGCCATTCTCGGCGGATAATACCGACCGCATAAAGGGCTTATCCCAATTTGACATATTAGGATTATAAGTTTCCGCTCCGGTATCATCTTCTTCGGATAGTTCAACATTCTGCACATTTTGAACATTCTGTACATTTTGCGCATTTTGCACATTTAAAGTTGATGACGTTGCTATCGCTTGCTCAGGTAATATCATATCTTTCACCCCAATAATATTTATGCGATTATTATGATATTACCGAAGTCATTAATTAATCGCTGCTCGTTATATTCCAATAATAATTCAATTATTTTCATATTAGTATTTATATAAATAGCTATATGAAAATAGCCGAGATAAGTAGAACTTCGAACAATGTTATAGAACGAGAAATGATTGGCTCACAATTAAGAGATATATTAATGTCCGATCAATCATTGGCAAAAGAAATTAAATATTTGCCTATATCTCGGTTACGCGACGAAATTCATTTAACGTTATGGGCTGATAAAAAATTAATTGGCGATCTAGAATTGCAGCAAAATCCATATAAAGAGAATCAACTATGGTTAATGCACGTCGCGGTTAGACAGGGCTACGAAGGTAAGGGCTATGCAAAAAAATTAATTATTTGGGCAGTTAATAAAGCGCAAAAGAATAACAAAGAATTAAAATTATCCTCGTATAGTGAAGACGGACGAAATAAATTAGTTCCGTTGATTAATCGATTGTCAAACAATAATAAAACAATTATTCCCGCAACGGAGTAGGAGAATATATGCTAAACCGAAAATTAGGCCGTAAGGCAATTATCAAAGACTCACGCACTCTTCGCCTCGCAAATTACCTAGTGGAAGCATTACCCCCACCACCTGTTAGTTGCGATTGGACAAACGGCGTAACAGAATGGGGAATGATGGCCAACGATCGATTAGGTTGTTGTACAATTGCCGCTTGTGGGCACGGATTGCAAACATGGTCTGCTAATGCCGCAACTGAAATAACGGTAACGGATGATGATGTGTTATCATATTATGAACAGTGGGATGGATATAATCCGCAAGATCCTTCATCTGATAATGGTGGTATTGAAATTAATGTACTTACTAACTGGCGAAATTCTGGGTTTGCTAATCATAAATTGATTGGTTTTATGTCAGCCAATGTTAAGAATCAGACCGAAATTAAGACCGCTATTTCTATGTTTGGTGGAGTTTATATTGGCGTAAGTTTACCTATGTCTGCTCAGTCTCAAATGGTATGGGATATTAGCACGGGTGACGCTGCTATTCCTGGAAGTTGGGGCGGCCATGCTGTTTTTGCAGTAGCGTATGATGATAAGACAGTAACTTGCATTACCTGGGGAATGCTGAAAAAAATGACCTGGGCGTTTTGGAATACCTATTGCGATGAGGCATATGCATTATTAGGCCAAGATTGGTTTAATACAACCGGAGTTGCACCCAGTGGGCTAAAATCTGATCAATTGCTTGCTGATTTAGCTCTAATAAGATAAACGGATAAATAAGTATGCTTATTAGTTAATAAGTTTATGAAGTAAATAATCTTCGTAGGTGAGTAAAACTCACGCAGGTAGAAATATCATGGGCAGACCAATCAAACGTCAAGAATTTTTAGGAACTCAAGGTGGAGTAAATGTTACCCATCAAATTCAAAGTCTTACCTGGGGTGCCGCTGATTCAGCCGCTGTTCCCGGGTATTTAGCAAAACAGAATAGCCCAAGTAGGTTTGTTGCGCATACTAATAACGGAAGAAGTTTAACAACGCTTAGTAATGGTGCGCCAACCAGCGCCGGTTTTTCGGCAGTTAAGGTATTTCCTGTTGGCTCAGATCCAATTATTTACGCATCTGCCACCGCTAATCTTAAAGTGGTTTCCGCTTCTATAGTTTCGGGTGGTAATTTATATTCTGTCGGTAATGTTTTGACTCTTTCAGGCGGAGTTTTTGGTAACGCGGCTACCATTACGGTTAATAGTGTTTTTGCAAATAATGCCGTTAATGCGTTTACACTTAATGCTGTTGCAAATGAAGGGTATAAAGCACTACCAGCCAATATTGCGGCAGTCGCAACAACAACTGCCGGAAACGGAGCGGGCGCAATTTTTAATGTTAATTTTGGTCTTGAGTCGGTTGCTGTTGTATCAGGCGGTAGTAACTATACTTCGGCTAACATTACATTCCCGCAGGCGACAACCGCGCCCGTTACCACTAACTCAGTTATTGGTGGAGTTTTGCAGAACAACGTAGCCGTAACATCGGCAGGCGTAATTAATATTGGAAATCCAACGGTAGTTGTTGAAGGAACCTCGGGCAATGTCGAATATGTTAAGCAAATTCGCTCTGCTGAAAAACTTTTAACATTCAGCGGTAACGAATATTTTTGGCTTCCAAAAGGTGTTCAACCACCCGCTAATTGGGCAAATCTTTCGGTTAAATTTGCATACTTAGATACCCTGTAAGAATTGGTATTTTAAATAATAATCGTCTAAAGCATTTTCGAGTGGTATTTAATACCACTCGAAAATCTATTTATATATTATAAATACTAATATGAAAATAATTGAATTATTACTGGAATATAACGAGCAGCGATTAATTAATGACTTCGGTAATAAATTAATTACTCGAATTAAGTCAGATGCCTCCGCGCCAAAAACATCGGATATTAAAATAGCGATTGATAATATTGCAAATTTAGATCCCACAGGAAATAAAGAACTCACCTTTTGGTTAGTTCTTAATTACGCAAATGGCCGAATAAGTAGATATGAAGATATTGCGAGCAGAGCCATTCCGGCTTTAATAAAATTTAAAGCATTACTTAAAAAGCCAAATCTAGAACCAAAATTAACTATTCGAGACATAAATCAGATTAAAGGCCTAACTGGGATCAAATCAACTACCCCTGAAGTCCCTGATTCTCTAGGGCTAGAAGATATTATTGACCAATACCAAGAAAAAGATGTTACTTCTACTAGCGAATTATCATCAAGTGAAGAACAAAATTTTTATAAAACCGGACAAGCCAAATTAATTTATAATGATGCTCAGGTAAAAGTTGTTGTACCAAAGACGAAAGCGGCGAGTTGTTTCTTTGGAATTAATACCCGATGGTGTACTGCGGCAAAAGAAAATAATATGTTTGCAGATTATAATAAGCAAGGCCCATTATATATTGTTTTGTTCAAAAAAGAAAATGAAAGATATCAATTTCATTTTGAAACACAACAATTTATGAATGAACGCGATAAAAAAATAAAGCCAAATGAATTAGCCGATAAATACCCAATTTTATGGAAAATATTTACACCAATTGCCGAACACAGCGGTTCAATTATATTAAATGCACATCCAAGTGAAGCAATTCAATTAGTTGCAGTTAAACAATACGGGTATGCAATTCAATATATCAAAAATCCAAGTGAAGCAATTCAATTAGCCGCAGTTAAACGAAATGGAATTGCGATTAAATTTATAAAAAATCCAAGTGAAGCAATTCAATTAGTTGCGGTTAAACAAGATGGAACTTCGATTAAATTTATCAAAAATCCAAGTGAAGCAATTCAATTAGTTGCGGTTAAACAAGATGGAACTTCGATTAAATTTATCAAAAATCCAAGTGAAGCAATTCAATTAGTTGCGGTTAAACAAGATGGAACTTCGATTAAATTTATCAAAAATCCAAGTGAAGCAATTCAATTAGTTGCGGTTAAACAAGATGGTTATGCAATTCAATATATCAAAAATCCAAGTGAAGCAATTCAATTAGTTGCAGTTAAACAATACGGGTATGCAATTCAATATATCAAAAATCCAAGTGAAGCAATTCAATTAGCCGCAGTTAAACAAATAAAAAGTATGAGGTAGAAAAACGTGCGATTTAAAGAACTTATATTCGAATCTTATTCTGCATATGTTCTAACTAAAAAGAGCCGATCCTTATTATTAAATAAATTTCCCCCGAAATTTTCAAAAGTCGATGCCGATCATATAACAGTCAAATTCGGTCTTAATAAGACAGATAGAATACCACATGAGGCTAAAATTCAGGTCGTTGGGTATGCTTCTGATGCAAGTCTCGAATGTTGTGTAATAGCAGTTAATGGTAAAACTGTTCGGCCTGACGGTAGCACCTATCATATAACTTTATCGTATGACAGCGGCAGAAAACCAGTTGAATCAAATCATCTTCTAAAACATGGTTGGACCTCAGTAACTCCGTTAGATATATCTGCGAAACCAACTATTTTAAAATAATATGAGAGGATCTGAATAAATATAATTATGAGAGCATCTGAATTTTTACGCCAAGCAAAAGCAATGAATCAAGTCTTTACTAAAAAGTTTCCGTTGACCGTGTATCACGGAACCAATGAAAATTATATTACCGCTATTAAAGAAAATGGGTTAAAAGCAAGATCTTATGTCGCAACGAGTTTTCACGCCGCGCAATCATACGCTTTCGAAAAAGTTTTCAACGGCCATCACTATAAAAGAGATAAAGAAGAATTCAAAAATGTAGACATGGCATCTATGCCTAAACTGTTTGTTTTAACAATTATTATACCAGATAATTCATATTTAGATTGGTCGGGAGCAAATGCGTTTGATGTAACTCAAAAAATTATCTTACCCGAATATTTTGAAAAAATTACAGAAATTGATTATGCTACTGTGTTTAATAACATATATAAAATTGCTCCGTGGGATATGAGGGCGAAACCTAAAAAACATAGATAATCCATATTCTCTAGCACATAATAATTATATACTAACTTTTAATAGCCAGCAAGATAATTAGACCAATATACTTTTGATCCTGCTGCTAAAATAAAGCTATAACTAAAAAATATCATTATATAAGCCAAAGTATAATTACTACTTGCATTACTTTTGAGAAAGCATTACTACATACTTATAGTGAGGCGATCTGTGATAGATATATTACAAAACATTATTAATACAAGACCGTTCTATGCATCCCGAATTATTGCTAATAATACCGAAATGTGGAAATGGGTAATGCAACATTGCGATCCTTTATGCATTGATGACAAAACTCGAATTTATACCGCAATATCAGGCGAAAAAATTCAATGCCCATGCGGCTCCGGAAAACTTAGAAAATTGTCTAAATGGTATTCGGGATTATCTTTTTGTGGAAGAGCAGGAAAGTGTTCTGCTGCAAAAGAAGCGGTGATTAAAAAATGTACCGCCGCTGCCAAAGGATGGGATAAAAAAGCGGCCGCTGCAAAAAGAAAAACAACGAATCTTAAGAAATATGGCATAACTAATACCGGCCAGCTTGAAAAATCAAAACTTGCTAGAAAAGCAGTGTACGACGATCCCACTAAAGTCAAAGAAATTCTTCAAAAAATGCAGGCCACTAACCGGGAACGATATGGTGTTGATAACCCATCTCAAAATCCAGAAATTCATAAACGTCAGACGAATACAATGTATGAGAGGTACGGCGCGGCTAACGCCATTAAAATTGCAGATTTTAAAAATCAAATGCAGCAAACTAATATCGAAAGATATGGCGTACCATACGCATCACAAAATGCAGATATTGCAAGAAAAATTGGGCTAACTAAAAAACAGACCATGTTGGAGGGAACTGGCAGGCCACACGAAACTCAAATTCATATATCTAACGATGCATGGAATATTCTTCATGATAAAGATAAATTTACTGAATTGTTAACCTTACTTGGACGCACAGAATTAGCAAAAATGTTAGGAGTATGTGTAAATACTATTTCCGTATATCATTATAATTTTGGGCTAGATATATTAAAAAATTCAGAATCGGCTGTGGAAATTGAAATTACGAACTGGCTCACTGGATTAAATATAAGTTCCCATAAAGATCGAACAATATGTGAGGGAAAAGAATTAGATTTTTATATTCCTTCATATAATCTAGCAATTGAATATAATGGCCTATTTTGGCATTCTGAAGCACGAGGAAAAGATAAAAATTATCATTACAATAAAATGTTACAATGTAATAAAAATAACATCCATCTAATTCATATTTTTGAGGATGAGTGGATTAAAAATCCAAACACATGCAAATCAATTATACAGCAAAATCTTCATCTAGGAAATAGGATTGCTGCACGAAAATGCAAGATTAAAGAAATCCCCAATAACGACATGCGGGAATTCTTAAACAAAAATCATTTACAAGGTTGGGTTAACGGAACGCACGCATATGTGCTGACCTATCAAGATGAAATTGTGGCGGCAATGACATTTGGCAAACCTCGATATAACAAGCAAGCCGATTGGGAACTTTTACGACTTACATTTAAAAACAACACAGTTATTATGGGTGGCGCTCAAAAATTATGGAAATTCGCCATTAATGAATTACAGGCAACATCTATTATCTCTTATTGCGATCGGCGATGGTTCACCGGCGCGGTGTACAATAAACTCGGATTCACTCTTAAAACTCCGGGTGCGCCTACATATTGGTACACAGATTATGTCTCTAGATGGCACCGTAGTAAATTTACAAAGAAAAATTTATTAAAATTAAGCAAAAATATCGATATAAATCCTACCCAAGAAGATTGGTCTATATATAGTGAATCCCAAATAACAAAAGATATTCTCGGATTAGATCGAATTTGGGATTGCGGTCAAGATAGTTGGTTTTGGACAAAATAGTAAAAAGCCTATCTAGATTGATAGGCTTTTTAGTTTAAATATGTTTCCAAGTTTTTCTAGAAATAATATAATAGATAATTACATCTGACACTCCAAATTCATTCGCGAATGATTTATATGTGGTAACTCCTTTTATATATCTAGATCGAATTTCTAATACTTGAGATTCAGTAAGTTTGGCTTTTGCACAACGTTCACCTTTTGGACCGGTGCCGGGATGTAACTTGCCTTTTTGCGCAAGACTCATGTTAGCGCGGGCTTCGTCTGATTTTGGTTTATTTTTTAACGCTTCTCTAATTTTTTGTTTTGTTACTTCGGATCGGCATCTTCCTCGATTTGGATTATTTTCGCTAGATAAAGCCGTTGATATTTTTTGAATTGTCTCCGGAGATTTATTTTTACCTGGGTTAGCATCACTTTTCATGCGATTCGATAATCTCTGCCGAGCCTCTGCCGATATATTCGATGAACGACCTTTCATTTTTAGACTCTGTGCTAATTTTTGTTCGGGTGTTTTGTGTGTTCCAAAATTCGGATTATCTGCGCCGCATCTAGGATTTTTAGCGTGCGCAATACTCATATTTTCTTTTGCTTTTTCTGATTTCGGTACTCCTTTCTGCGCGGCGCTCATTTTCTTTTTAGTCTCTTCTGATTTGGGTTTACTATTCGCTTTGTGAATTCGTTCTAGCCCACCTGGCCCAGGTGATTTTCTTCCAGCCGCATTAAGATTAATCCACCTAGAATCGTTAACTACGTGGCATCGGCGTAATACCGATTGTTCCCAATAATCTGCTTGTGGAATTGTATCAAAAGTTCGTCTTATTTCATATTCAAATGATTCGATTCCATATTCTTTAATTAATTTATTAATTTGCTTGGAACTAGTAGTATAATTAAACATAAAATCTTGCAACGGAGTTAGACCTAATTTAATATTTTTAGTTCTAACTCCATAATAAACTTGGCCGGTCGGCTTAAATTTAAGTAGATATGTATATGGTCGAATTTCATTTATTTCTCTTTGATATTTCGAACTATATTGTCTACGGGTTTTAATCCGATTATCGATTACTTTTTGGATTTTCTCTTGTTTTAGTCGTTCTTTTCCTCTCTTATATTTTTCCGAGCAAGCTCGTCTAATTAATTCTCGTTCAGTTTTACGACGTTCGAATTCTTCAACTCGTTCTGGGATTTGTGCTGCATTAGTAACGCCTTCACCATAGGTCTCTTCCATATTTTCCATTCGATGTTCAACCATTTGCTGAACTGCTTCTGGATGAGTTTTCCAAAAATTCGATAAATTTTCTGCCTGACTTGCAGATTTACATTTTTTCGATCCGCATGTATTCCAATATCCTTTTTCAAATGTATTAAACAATAAATTCTCACCGCAATCACATTTCGATGGCTCAATATTCCTAGTAATGCAATAAAATTGCTCATTAATATTACGACAATTTCTTGTATTATTCCAATTATCCAAAAATTTTCGAAGTTCCGGCCTCGAATGTACTAATCTATGAAAACTTTTTGAATTATATTTTTGTACTAGCTCTTGAATTAATGAAATCATATTTTCTCCTATATAATATATGTGTATTTATTATATTATTCATATAATACCATATAAGAGATTAAAATGCAAGATTTATTTGTGTTCGAGCAAGAAAATGTCCGATAAATTTAAATTTATCGGACATTTTGTTAGTGTAACGTTTGAAGCTGGTTACTATGAAAAACTCAAATTTGCAACCGAAATCGAACTCAAATAATCGGCAGCATTACCCAAAGAACTAACGGAATTTGTTAGTTCAACGTATCCATATCTCGTGAGAAATGAGACCACGGGTTCGAAGGTAACTGGGTCAAGAACAACACCAGAACTCATCAAAGGAATATATGGACAGTAGAAAGCCGCTGCATCTGACTCACTTGCGCCCTTATAACCAACCAATACTGGAATTGCGTCATTTGCATAGCCGTCAACATAAATCTTCATTGAGCTATTCAAAGTTCCTACAAATTTAGTGTTAGTTGGCGCCTCAAATGTGCCTTCAGTTGTTCTTGCGAACGCTGAAGTAGTTGCTGACTGAAGAACAGTTAGTGCCGTAGGACTTACAACTGCCCAGTTACCTGCACCTCTACGTGTTCTCTGAGCAATTAAGTTAGCTGCTCGGTTAATCATAACTGCAAGTGCCGCGTGCTCATCGCCTACATAAGTAGCAGTACCTGAAACCAATGACTGATCAAAAGTCTGATCTGTGCCACTTAATGCGCGTAATGAACCCAAGATTTCCTGATCAATTTCAGCGGTGATTTCCTGAGCCAATGCAGCCATAATTTCGGCTTCTACATCAATACCGTGCATTGCCTGAGCGTCCTGAGCCGCTTCAAATGTCCAACGTGCAGATAGCTTACGTGACTTAGCTTCAACAGTCTGACGTAGAATCTGAACATTGATCTTGTTACCAGCCTGTCCTTCTAGGTTAGCAGTCCAATCAGCCTGTCCAGTTGTTGCACTACCAGAGTAAGCAGTTGCAATCTTGAATGGGCTTAGGGCTTCGTCGCCTGCTGTCGTGCCAGTATTCCACGGATAAGGAGCAGTAACATTTTCAGTCTGAGCATATCGTACACGCAAAGTCTGAATCTGACCTACTGGGCCTGTCATCGGCTGTACACCAACTAACTCGTTAGCGATAACGGTTGGCATAACACGTCGAATAACCGGTAGAATTACACGATTTAATGTTGCGATATTACCGGCTGCTGTTGAGCCACTAGTTGCACTCTCAAGCAGTGATTTGCGGGTGTTCTCGAGGATTGTAGCCATAACTGTCTTACGGTTACCTTGAAGTCCTTCGAGCAGGGCATTTTTTGTGTCAGCCCAACGATTTTCCAATAATGGTGTAGCCATTGTTCTTCTCCTTAAATATTATACCCTGCTAAACGTTTAATTGCCGTGAGGGAATCTTCATCCTGCGGTACTACGGTTTTAACAGCTTTGTCACCAGTAGATTCACTAATCATCTGTTTTCCAGTAGTAACCTGTTTCTTATTGGTTAATACCGCTGGCAAATATTTGTCGTATGCAGATCGTAATTGCGGAGTCTGCACAGTTTCTAATAATTGGCTCATTACTGCTTTCTTACTTCTATCTAATGGTGAAAGCAATTCCGAAAGTACGGTTGCCCGCGCCGCTCGGTTATTTAGTTTAATTAAATTCTGCTCTCTCGACTCAGCTATCTTAGTTGCCTTTGCTAACTTAGTCGTGACTTCATCTAATTTATTCTTAATTTTACGAACTTCTTTATTTTCGTTTAAATATGTTCCTGTAAATTCAGTTGCAAAGGCTTCATAGATCTTACGGCCAAAATTATTCTGCCGTGCAATCTTTAGATCACCGTGTAACTGTGTTAGTTCATGATTTAAAGTTTCGGCAACAATTTTACTTACTGCCTTACTGCTTCTTGCAATGAACTTCTGTTTTAGTGCGGCTAACTGATTCTTTGCTTCAGAAATTAACTTGACTCTTGTTTCAGCCAAGGTCTTCTTATCTTCTGCAAATTCATTAATCTCTTCTGCTAGTGAACTAAAAACAAACTTTTCTAACTTTTTCTTATGAGCTTCTGTTAATTTACGCTCTTGCGCAAACTCTGCTAGCTCTTCAGCCAAGGCACGTGTTGCAAATGCATTGAACTTTTTAGCAGCGGATTTCATTTCATTAACTGTTTTGAGTTTTAGCTTCGATACCTGATTGCGCTCTTCTTTAACCTGGGATATTTCCTTTGATAAAGTTTCGGCGACCATTTTGTCAAGTGTCTTGACCATAACTTTTTTATCATGCTCGTAACGCTCGGCGAATTCTTCACGGGTATTAGTCCGAATTTCGGACTTCATCTCCGTTAACTTCGCCTCCCATGCAGCATTGATGGCAGTTCGAGTCTCTTCATTTATTACTCCACTCTTAAGGAGTGATTCGAGAGCATCCAACATAATTTAATCTCCTATTGCTTTTATTTATTACCGGCTTAAAAATATATGTTATTAAGCCGATTTTTCGTGTAATTTACTCGGTATCTTCATCCCCACCTAAGTCTTCTAACTCAGCGATTGTATCTTCCATTGTGCATCCAGCTTTTCCCATGTACTCATGCTCATTACTTAAAGCCATTTTAATATTTGCATACCAATATGATTTAGCACGGGAAACAATATGATCTCCCCCAGGAATTCGCCGTACTTGATTCAATGCTTGATCAATTCTCTCTACTAGTTCGGACATTTCTTCCCAGCATTCGGATAACTCTGATAATGTTTCTCCGCCGTCAAAAGATTCCTTAACCAACTTTTTATATTTTGTTATTTCCTCGATTAAATTCATTATTATCTCCTGTTGCATTCATCAATCTTTAATTTGCCTTTCTTTGAAAACGGCCCCGGTGTTACTTTTGATTCGTCGATCAATTCCCAATTTTCCTCAAAATTTTGAACTTTGTCCCAATCTTTATTTTTAACAGCATTGCGATATTCTATTACTTCTTTTTCTGATGGAACTCGAAACTTATCCCCAGAATGACTTGTTATAATTCTTTCGCCACCGTTACCTAAAGGCATTGATCCTGTAGGTACTGATTCTTTAATCGATCCCCATTTATTTTTCTGTTTTGCACGAATGGCAAATGTAAGTTGATGCTCTTTTTTCTTAAGAACTTCTGTCTTATTTGGATTTTTCTTGCATTTAGCTAATTCGGCCTTTAACTCAGAAAGAGTATAATTTTTCCATTTACCCTCATCTTTTTTCTTGGTGGCCATCTTCTCATTCCAAGACTCGTTTAAAACATTTTGATATTTTGTTATTTCTTCAAGTAAATCCATGTTGGCTCCTCAGTTCTTAATCATAATACGATGGTGTATATTTACGTGTCTTCGGTTTTTTAACCTGTCTAACTCCGTGTTTAACTAACCAATCAGCAAATTCTTTAACATTAGTAAATCCAGTAGATTTTAAATTATCTTTTCCATTCATAAACCATGCTTCTGGATTATGAGAGGAAATATCTTGTACTACTAATCTAACTGGGCTAAACAAATAAAATTCTAATTCATCTACATCTGCCGGGCCAACCTTACTAATCGTTAAATCTGATATAACTCGAAAGACTTGTTTTTCTTTCGGATCTGTAAAATCTTTTGGATATTTCATACGCGTTTCAAGCGACGATAATTCAGCCATTTCATAATCATATTTGTTATAATAATGATCAACAGTATTTTCATCTTGAGGACCATTAAGAAATTTAATTATAATTTTTGCATCACGTAGTGGCAATCGAATACCATACTCTTTTCCAATGGAAATCAATTCTTCCGGAGTTTTTCCTGCTAATGGCCTAGGCACCGATGATTCCAATATAACTCGTTTATAATTTTGAATTTCTTCTATTAGATTCATAAAAAATTCCTTATTTAATATATTCTTTACCTTTATTTAAAATAATATTAAATTTATCTAAATATTTCTGAGCTCGCTCTGGATTATCAAAATCAAAATAAACAGGTAGATGAGTATTTCCCGTATGAATAATTTCAACTTCATTTGTTAACCGATCATATTTTGTGATAATAAATTCCATTCCGGCGACATCCTTATCAACGCCATTAGAATATCTTGTAAATTCCGAATTGGGTGCAGTTTTACCAGGACCACTGAAAGCCTTTTCAAATGGGTGCTCTGCAACATTTAATGGAAGATGGGTGGTATGTGTCTTAATATGCTCATTCTCTTCTTTATAGGAACGAGGAGTAAACTCATCTTCCGATTCATTTAATATAGATCGATAATTTTGCATTTCTTCTAATAAATTCATATTACCATGCCTCACGAGAATTTTCATCGTCAAATTGACGAGCTGCTTCTTGTTTCCAACCACCGGGATCTCTATCAATCGGCTGTTGAGCTATTTCTTTTTCTAATGTAAGTCGAATAGTTTGAAGTGTGTTTATAAACTCGATACCCATATCACTAGAAGCATCGATATGATATAGTTTACCATTAACGAACTTTAATAACTCTGGTAAACCACCATCAAGCGGCTCTTCCCAAGCCTCATTAGCCAAAGATTCTTTAAGCGTGTGTTTTAAAAATTCTTTTGAAAAACTTATTGACTCGTAATATCTATCACCATAAGCTCTCAACTTATCTGATTTTCTGCCAAATATTCCAATCTTTGCTAATCCATCATATAACTTATTTTTTTCATATGCTGCTAGAATATCACCATTGACCGCTTTTCTAAGTGCGGGAAGAATTTTTCCTATTCGTTCATATGCTACATCTGGACCATTATCGGTTATAGTTCTATAAACTACCAATTTTTCTAGCTCTAACTGAGGATTTTTAGCATGACTAATATCTCCCCAATAACCATAGCAATCGGGGTCCTGTTCTTTAGAAATTTTAACAGCTTTCGGATATCTTTTTGTACACAAAAATATACTAGGATATTTTTTTGCTAACTCGATTGGGGTCAAGTGGGCTTTTTTAACTGCCCCTTCTATTAATATTCCTCGATAATTCTGAATTTCTTCTAATAAATTCATGATTTCTCCTAATTTAGTTTCAATTCATTAATGAATCGAGTTAATTCTTCTTTAAGGTAGCGTTGAACTTTTGGGTTCGATTTAACTTCAGCCGCCATTTCAAAAACATCATCACCATTTTTACGGAAGTTACGCAGGCCTTCATATACAGGGATGGGGAACGCATTCGGAGCCGATGGCTGGGCGACTACATCAACAGTAACAATTTCAAAGTCGCTAACGTAACCACTACTCTCATTAACATTACCCGAACCGCGAGAACTAACCCCCAATTTACACCCACTCTCAAGAATAGTCTTAATAATATTACCCATTGGGGTAGGAATAATCTTTAATTTACCGCAGCCATTTGCACCTTCCATCCACATCGAGGAAATAGAGTGACTAATACGATCTATATTAATATTTAGACCAGTTGGATGGTCTCCTTCTCCGAAAATTGGAGCCCCCGATTCAATCAAGGTATTCATCGCCGTAACGGCTCTTTTAATTTCTGTTACCGGATAAATTCTCTGATTATAGTTTCTAACATCGCCTTGAATGAAGATTCCCTTCATATACAGATCTTTTTGCTTCTGCCCAGACGCATTAACTGATTCTGCCACTTCAGTTATCATTGTTGCGGGATTTTGATATTCAAACAACGGAATCTTATTCATAGTATTACCTCTATTATTATTTATAGTATTACCTCTATTATTATTTATACAATCTTATTAATTTAACTATCGGCGCAAAAAATAATGGGAAGGTAAAATACCCTTCCCATTTAAATTACTCGTTATCAATGTTATTTAAAGAACACTTTTTTTATTTGTTCCTTCGCTATCTCCGGTTTTCTTGACAGATGGACCGGGCTTTAATCGGGCCTTGCCACCGGGTACATTAACTACATCTGGTGTAAACTTGCCGGACGTTGGTGTTGGACGCCCCTTTTCAGGACTGCCACCCTGAGCAATATTCTTGGCAGAAATGCCCTTAACAATCTCATTCTTACCAGCAACAGGAGACTTTTTCTGTGTACTCGGCTCTTCTGTTGAATTGGCAAGACCTTTGGTTACCTTTTCTACATACTCACGGATAACACTTTCGTCTACCGGCTCTTCATCATCTTCATCATCCAAGTCGTCTTCCTCATCTTCAGACTCAGTTTCAGTTTCGTCATCGTTATCGTCAGACTCGGTTTCAGTTTCAGTTTCGGTTTCGGTCTCATCTGAGAATTCGTCTTCATCTTCGAAGTCATCGTCGAGATCTTCGGTGTCGTCTAGATCTAGATCTTCTGCTTCGGTATCTAATGAAGCATCTTCAGACTCATCGTCACCATCCACCTGTAATTCATCAAATTCTGCCTTAAGAGCATCAAACTCGTTCTCAAGATCGGAAAGACGATCATCGACTTCGGGTGTTAGTTCTTCGTCTTCTAGATCAGAATCAGCAAGAACGTCAGATTTAAGATCATCCTGCTCGTCTCCGCCAAACTCATCTAACTCGTGGGAAGTTTCGTCTGACTCAACTTCATCAAAGTTTCTAGAAGTATCGCCGTCTAAATCTAGATCCTCATAAATTTTACGACTCTTGTCAACAACGATGCTATGAAAAAGTCGGCGAGCCTTTTTCTCATCATTTGCAACTACATATTCGATAAGTTTTTCAAACTTAGATGCCATTGTATTCTCCTTTAATCTAACAAACTTCTTTGATGTATTTACTTTCACTTAATATTTTTTAGGCTATAAGCGAGCTAATTTAGTATTTTCCTTAAAAAATCTAAATCCACTATAATTGTATTTACCTTCAATTTTATAAATCCATTATATAAAAGCAGATTTGTTATTACTTTTCTTTTATTTCTTTCCATTCATTAACTAACGCTTTTATTTTTTCTACATTTCCAAGAGCTCTAAAATATCTGTTCGATAAATTACCATTAGATTTATAATTTTCTTGATTATCCCAAATACGACTTATAATCTTCTGGTTATTTTCTACGGTTACAAATGGGTGCCAAATATGAGATACAGAACTCGGTAATGTTTTATGTGGGCCGTAAAGTGTGTCCATTACCCGCATTGCGGTAACATCTTCCCCTCCCCAACCACGAAATCTTTCATCCCAGCCACCGGTAATTTTAAAAGCCTCCCTTGGCATAATTTGAAATAATGCACCATAACGATGCCCATGGACCGACCCAGACAACCCATTAAAATCTTTAGTTATTAAAATTTCATCGGTTTCGGGCTCATGATATTTATTATTTGAATTTGTTTGTAACAATTTTTTTGATGCAGATTCATTCAATCGAAAAAATTTTCTATATGGTATAAACCAGAGCGTATGTTTTTTCTTTCTTGCTTTTCTAATCTCCATAGCACATTTTAACACCGAATCGGTTGATATATATCCATCGGCGTCCGCAATAACAAAAATATCTCCCAATGCTCTTTTAGCAGCATAATTAACCGCACAGGCTTTTGAAAAGGGTTGGTTATTTATATTAACTTTTTCATCGATTCCCATAATAATTTCTGCGCCCGGCAAATGAAATTTCCAATATTCATATAACCAGTTCCAATTTAGAGTTCGTTGATTAGCTGAAGGCGAAGAATAAAATGGAACCAGAATGCTAATACCATTGCCTTTCAAGCAAAAAAATTTTGCGATAGTAAATTTAATTAGTTGGTAATTAATTTTCATATAACTTTTCCTAATTCTCGAAGTGCATCATAAATTGAAAATTTGACTTCTTCGACAAGAACTCTAGATGGTTCAACCATTTTTCCTAACTCAAATGGCGTTCTAATTGACGCGCTATAATCTCGAAATTTAAATAAGCCGCCTTCATTCGCCATTTTTTCGCAAAGTTCTACACGCCGTGGAATTCCGCCAAATGAATCAGCCACAATCATTCCATGTAAAGAAGACGTAACTATTCTACGACTAGCACCGATTTCACTAATCACCTGTAACGGCGGATCTAAAGGATTAATTACCTTAATAGAAAATTTATTTGGAATTAATTTTTTAAATCGACTAACTAATTCTGTATCTCGCCAATGAGGGACAATTCCCAAATCCCATTGTTTTTTAATTGGCTCAATTAATTCATTTGCTAATATACCAGGATCGCCCAATGTAAAATTACCGCTAAACCCTCTAGCAGATAATGGGCCGCGCAAAGCTAAAATTTTTGCAGTTGAACCAAACGAGCCCAATCTCGAATTCTCAAATAATTTTCCCGACCCCACAATGTAACCATCCCAGTCAGGAGGAATATATTCTAAAATTGATCCGCAAACCGTAACCAATGATCTCGAAATGGTATCTCTTTCCACTTGTTTAATATCGGCAAACCGCGAAAGAATCAACGGAGTTAACGCATCCCCAAAATTAGGCATTTTATTCCACCAAAACGCTTTAATTGAAGAGTTTGCTCTAAAAAATTTTGAAAGAATCATCGAGTATCCACTTTTAATCTATATTTGGGAATTAGACGTGCGTTTTACATTACCCCGGCGCCGGCGGCTGGAGCTCCATATTGTCGTTGAATATCTTCTAGGTTTTGCTGCATTTCAAATTTACGAACATCATCAATTTTACGCAATTGATTAATATGGCCGAGAGTTAAACGTACCTTTCTAAGATCGTTAAGACGAGGAATTTCTTGATCATCCTGCGGATTCTCATAGCCCTTATCATATTCGCCGAACATTTCATCTAGAATCATAAATTCACCATTAATTATTATCTATTTCTTTTTTAAATCGATCAATTTCATACTGAGCATCAATTAAATTAGTTTCATCTATTATCCAAGGATTGGAACTCATCGTAGTCCCATCAGATGCACTATTTGCCGCCTCTACTTGTTGAATCGATCCATCTATTGCTTTAAAAATTAATAATGCAGCAGAGTCTTCATATCCCGACCAATAATCAAAATAAATTATAGAATCTATTAAATCTATATCAGCGTCCGGCCAAATTTCTTTAATAGATTCTATATCGGTTAATGAAATATTTTCGGTTATTTTTCGATATTTTTGTATTTCTTCTAATAAATTCATAATCCTTCCTAAGTTATTTATCAATTAATTACTATTATGCTCCGGGAGTTGCTGCGGCTGAAGCTTCGGCTGTACCGGCAGTGGGAACATTCCCTCCTCCACCCATAGCGCCGGCTTCTTCCGATCCTCCGGGCATTTCGCTACTCTCTTCACCCATACCCATATCTTCTCCTCCACCAAAAGTTTCCATGTCGCCTTCTATACCGCCTGGAGTTATACCTATATTCCTGAAATCAGATGGTTCCGACGAATATTGCTCTGGTGAAATATTTTCTTCACGCCACATTTCCTGATTTTCTAATAACTCATCTGGTTTCAATCCTAAGAATCGAGTCATTAACCAGCGTTTTGAAAAATATGGATATGCTTCTAATTGAGTGAATGTGTTAATTTTAGCCGAATCCAATTCTGCTTGACGATAACTTGCAAAATTTTGAGGAGGAGTAAATTCTAATTGAAAAATACTCGAATCAATATTAATTCCACAAAATTTTAAATACGCTTTAAACTCTACATCCAATGGGCCGCAAATAAGTTTTTGTAATCTCTGGCAATATTGATTAAATCTAAATTCTTGAATTAATGCCGTTCCCACCCTACCATCGTTTAATGTTGCGGAACTTTCCTCTGGACCGGTTGGCAAATAACTACTAGGAATACGAAGGCCACGCATCATCTTATTGTTAAAATACAAAAGATCGGAAATTTGGCCCAAGTTTTCTCCGCCTGGAAGAATTTCAACAGAACTGCCTCGCCCTGCAGCGGTTTGTGGGAAAAAGAAATCTGCATTCGGAGGAAGACCTTGATAAGAACTATCCATGAAATTTTCGTTACCGGCTCTTCCAGGAATTCTCCGTTGATGCATCTCATTCTTAACTTTTTCCATAAACTGCATAGCCATGTGGCTAGGCATATCACCAACATCGATTTTGAAAACTCTACGTTCAGGTGCTCGTTGAACACGATAAATCAAAATTGAATCTTCTAATAGTTCTTTTTGTTTAAAAACTTTGAAAATTAATTCAAGAATACTATTACCAAACGGCCAATTAGGATCTAATCCCTCGGTTAATGATAAATGAAGAATATTAGTTGCGTCGATACAATTCTCGTTTTGCCCATGTACAAACCGGCTACTAGAACTATTGGGACTATTCGGCATATTATAACCAGAACCTGATGAAGAATATCCTGGCCCAGATGGGACAACATTATATAGATTATTCGAAGCTACCTGTGTTATTGTTAAATTTTGAAAATTAGGATTAATATTTCTAATTATATATTGCTCTGGCTTTTTCCCGTCACTTTCATTAACAATAACCTTAATAACCTGATCCATTTCAACATAAAATAATTTAAACGTTTCGGGATCCCGAATAAATACTTGGTCGCCGTATTTTAAAACATTTCGAAACAATCTAAATGCCCGTTTATTAAATTCATTAAGATAATACCAAGACTGAAGTTGTTTATCAATTAATTTAGATTCAGTTTCTGTTGGAGTATCTTTATATTTAATAGTAAAGCACATATGATTTTGCTCGTCTGCTTGCGTACTAAACTCAGCCAAAATATCTAGCGCTGAATTTACCTCACTATCGCAATCCATTCCTTCCCAGCTTTGGTATCGAGAAATGCGATTTGGGCAGCCTACGTAGGACTCAGGAATCATATTCGGATATGAATTTGTAGCGATTGCATCTTCGCCTGTATTAGACTTTCGGCGATGAGTCAACGGACTATCAATACCCGATTCATTTCGTGCTAATTTGAAATATTTTTTCCACATAATTTTAAATTATTTCCTTAAATTGCCGCGATTTTCGACAACTTCATTAGATTAAATTAACTCCAAAATTTTCAGATTTAATCATTTTATCCTTGTATTCTATTTATTAATCCTTCTGCGCGACTAACGTCATATTTTGCTCGACATATGTTCTATCTTTGGTCAGTTGCTTCTTTTGCTTCGATAATTTATTATATTGATTCCATAATGCTGTTCTTTTTGGGATGTTTTTAAATTTCATGAACTCTGCCCATATTCTTTTTTGTTCAGCTTCTAAAGATTTAAATTTTTTCTCATCGTATTCTACATCTGTATCATATAAATCAGTTTCACCAAATAAATCATGCTTGTCTAGACTAATAGCCTCTTTCTTTTTATCATCCCATGCAAAAACTAAAATACCAGGAATCTTTGCTAATTTTTCCCAAATTGTTTTGCCACCTTTTGTCTGGGCATCAGTTGACCACAATGTATAATTTTTATTTTTAATAAGATATGCATACACCGTTGTTGCTAAACCAATACCTAGGTAGGGAGTATCAACCGCGGTTTCTACAATAGAATATGATTTTCTAAGTTTAATTAATTCAATAAATCCAGCAATTTTTTTATTAACGGTATCAAAAATTTGAATCATTTGAGTTGAATGAATATTAGAAATGCCTGGCTCTTCTCTAAAATATAAATCGAAACCCGATATATTTCCTAATTTAACTTTAATTTCATTTCCATTATCATCTTCATTAAAATCTGTATAATCCCATCGATGCACTAAGGTAGTAAACATAGAGTGTTTTGCTGGCGGCGCGGATGCATATCTCAATTCATTTATTCTCATAATTATGCCGTTTGCGACGCAATCTGGGTCGTTGCCCGAGAAGTTCTTTCGTTGTGATTATTACCAATTTTAATTTGATCTAAAATATTTGACAATATTTCTGTTTGATCATTACCGGCTGTTTGTGTTTGATTATTGTCTATGCCAATTTCCTGGGGCTTCGCGCTATTTGATGGCGCTCCCGTGGTTTCAGGCATCATACTTCCAATAGTAGGAGCCGAAGCTGCTCCTGGCATAGAGGGCATAGCAGGCATGGATGGTTTTGAACCCGGATCCGAAACTCCGGGTAAAAACGAAGACATCTTTTTAGTAATCCACCACATAGCTATTGCCAGTCCGGTCAATGCTGCTACTACCGCTATAACAGCAACTACAATTAACCAAAACGGTACGGTTGCTATCATTAATGCCGCAGCTATTATACTAGAAGCAACAAAAATAATTCCGGCTATAACTAAAATGGCGGCAAAAATACCGATAATTACCGCAGACAAAATTTTAATTAAGGTTAAATGTTCAACAACCCAGCTAGCAATTCCCACAATAGCACTAATTACGGTAAACAGTATAGCGAAAAAAACCATTATTGTTACCTTAATTTGCGCCCCATTGGCCATAACCCATGCAACAACTTCTCCCAGCGCGGCCGTTATATCCGCCAAAACATGTGTTATCGTATTTTTAAAACCTTCTGTTTGTAATGTTTTAACGATGTCATCTATTAATGGAGCGATGACCTTCATTAATGGGTCTAACACTCGTTCAATAAAAACCGCCTCTAATTGCAAAAATTCCGCACTCCAGGAAGCCAATGATGATCGCATTTTATCACCGGATTCTTGAGTATCTCTTATTTCCTTCATTTTTTGATCAAACAGAACTTTATTAAAAACTCCATTTTTAATATAAAGATCCTGGTGTGCGAGTAATTCTCCTTGAATTTTTGCGATCGACCCTGCACTTGCGTCATCTAGCCCAGATGAAACAGCATTTAAAATTTCCTGGAAGCCGGCGCCAGACTTGATTCCAGATTCCAACATATCTCCAATTCTATTATCAACGTCGGTAGGATCATATTTTCCATTTTTCATTTTATTAGAAATATCATCAAATGACTTACCGATTCCAGGCACGGTAGCCTGAAGTATTTGCATATCTTTAGTTAATGGCACGATTCCTAGCACATGCATTTTATAAAGTAATGCACTAGTCGGACCCATTGTAGCATTAACTTCGGCTAATGCCATATTTTGATTTGCCAATTCGGTTGTGCTCATCTGACTCATTTTCAATTTCCAGGCGGCATCTACTTCTAATGCCTGTAATTGTTTTGCCTGCTCATCTCTAGACTGGCCTGTTAATTTTGCCATCGCATCAAATTCCGATGTTAATTGCATCGCGCTAGACGCTAATAACTGATCGCTAGCTCCGTGAGCTTTCATAGATGCGCCAAATAACGAAAGGATACCCGGCAATTCTCTTTGATAGTCGGCTAACGAAATGCCCATATCTGTTAACTGGCCGACATATTCTTTCATAGTAATATTAGCGACGCCCGTAAAAACTCTTACGCCGTCCATAACGGTACCAAATTTTGCTAATCCTTGCGCATTGGCTGTAATAACGGAAGAATAATCTTGCAACGCCATTCCAGCGGATGCGGCACCCACTACCATAGATACCATACTATTATTAAAACTTGCGCCGACCATATTAAGAGCATACAGCGATTTATTCCAACTATCAATTAGTGTCATTCCGGTACTTAGAATGCTCGTAAGCGTACCTAAAATAGGAATATTCGCTGTGCCATTTGCAATAGCCGATAAAAAATCACTAAGCGAGGTTTTACCATTTATAAAAGTACCAACTAATAGGCCAGCGGTATTAACAATAGAATGGAAAGCGGAAGTTACAGTTTCAATTACAGCCATTCCGGCAAATGCTTCAGAAATTCCTGCAACCATCGGGCCAAGAGTATCTAATGCAGCGGTTGTTCCTTCAATTGAATTAACCTGGCTCTCCGCTGCCTTTTTAACCTTACTGTCATCTGCCTTATTAGTATGAATTCCTAATTTTTCTTTTATTTTATTAAAATATTCATCCATAGATTTAGCAGGGGGTGTTTTTTCTGAGGATGAGGTTGTACCGGATGGCTTATCATGTAATACATTATCAATAGATTCGAGCCGAGTTAAAATATTTAATAGCGTTTCTTCCGATGCGATATTCTCGATTTCCGAATCATTAAGAGAATTACCACTTGATTTAATGCGAACTTGCGCCATTTTTTCCTCTATTTGTATTTATACAAAACTTTTGAAGATAAATACAAGAGAGGAAACATATGGCTCAACAAATTAAAAATATTTCTGCAACTCCGCAAATTAATCCATTAGCAGCATTTTTTAGAAAACATAAACTATCATTACATCTGCCTAGTAAAGGTAAATGGTATCCCACGGGTAGTCTAACACTCGATGAGTCGGGAGGGCTTCCTATTTTTGCAATGACAGCCGAAGATGATATTAAATTTAAAACCGGTGATGTCGCATTGTCCGGCCGTTCAACATATGATCTAATTCGTAGCTGTGCTCCGGGAATAACACAACCCGAGCTAATACCCACAATAGATGTTGATGCAATTTTACTCGCTATAAGATTTGCAAGTTACGGAGATGATTTTGATATTGAAATTTCAGTACCGAAAACTACGTTAACTCGGAAGGTTAACGTTTCACTTTTATCATTACTTGATCAGTTACCACAACGAACAGCGACATGGGATGAAGAAATTACAATAGAGGACGAAACTGGGCAGTCATTAAATCTTGTACTCAACCCAGTGCAATTAAAATATTTGTTTAGTACTTCCAAAAATATTCAAAATCAGAAACGAATTTTGACTAAGAATTTTGATTCAGAAGAAAATGTTAAGGACGAAGCGGCATTTTCCAATAGCATTACTAACCTAACAGATACTGCCATTGATCTTATTTGCAGTTGTATCAATTCAGTGAAAATTATCGATGCGCAATCTAAGATACTTCTTGAAATAAATAATTCTTCGCCACAAGATAAAGCACAAATTTCGCAACTAATTAAAAATATGGATGTTGAATATTTTAATGCTATTAAAAACCATTTAGAAGAGCAAAGAAAGAAATATGCATTTGAAATTCCTATACAAAATAGTACTGCAAATGAATTACGGGCAGGTGCGCCAAAAGAATGGACCAGTGAATTAACTTTCCAAGGCAGCAATTTCTTTCCCGAGCAGCAAAAAGGCACCGTACTTAAATGAGACCACCATTTAATCAACCAAAACTTTATACCACCCTATTGAGCGAACCGCATGGTACAAACTATGCGGTTTATTCAATGGTTGCGTTAGATGAAATCACCCGTCGAACTCCCGACGCATTATTAACCGGGGAAGCAACAAAAAAAATAATTACCCATTGCTGCCCAGACATTATCGAACCCGATAATTTATTAAGTTGCGATATTCAGCATCTATTGGCGACTATACAAATTGCTTCAACCGGCCCTAAGATAGAATTCATTGTCGCGTGCCCTAAATGCGCTAATAAAGATACGTACGAAATTAATTTATCTTTAATGATAAACTCACTAACTGCAAAATTATGGAATGAATCATTCGAAATTCCATATGAAGACCAGAGTCTCAAAATTTTTATTCATCCGCATTCTTACAAAGAATTTAACGAGTTTTCTAAAAATGATTTTCGTTTAAAAAAGCAAATTTATCAAATTACCCAATTAGAATCTATCGACGGGTATGAAGAAATGCTATCTTCATTGAGCACAGCCCAAAAGAATAATGTTTTAACCTATCAGTTTAATACGCTCGAAAAAATTGTTATCGACAACAATATTGTCGTTAATGAAAAACAATATTTAGAGGAATGGTTTACCCACATTGATAGACAACTTCAAAAAAAGATAACCGATTATATTGTTTCGGCTGAAAAGCAAGCATATTTACCTGATATGAATATATCATGTCCTGCCTGCGGTAACAACTATTATTTGCCTATTGATTTAGATTTCGGAACACAATTTCGTAATAAGTTAATCGTTATGACCGAAAATGAGATTATAAGTGAAATAGAGCACATGAGTAAAGACAATAAAAAATTGTCAGATGATCTGCTTAAAATAATCTGGTATATGAGAGGATCAATTTCATATTCAGAATCCGTCTATTTAACAATAGACGATAGAACAACAATAATGGAAATCATAAAAGAGAATATTGAAACCTCAAAAAAGTGTGGTTTTCCGGTTATCTAAAAATAAAAAAGCTAGCATAATTAATTATGCTAGCTTTTTAAATCTATTTAAACAAGTTCCATATTACTCCGAAACGTTTTTTGGGGTATTTTTTGCCCCCTTACGTTTAGCGGGCAGAAATGCAGCGGCCTTTTCTTCCAATGATTTTGCTTCTTCAATGAGAAAATTAGCCGTTTCCATTAATTTCTGACTATTGGTATGAAGCTCGGCAATGAGATCGGTATTATTAGTCTGAACCAGCGGGCTAACTATTGGTAAACCACTAGCAGCATCGGCGGAAATTTTTAAATCCGACGCCGATTCGAGTTCATTCGGTTTCTTTTGTTCTGCCTTTTTATTAATGCCGCGGCCTGCATCAAACTGCTCAAGTTTTTGCGCCGCAGCTCCACCCTCTTCAATCTTACTCAACATATCATTTAACTCGCTAAGATAGATCTTATTCCGTGAATCGGGCTGAACGAATACCTGCTTAGTCGGACGCTTCTTAAGATGGCCCTCTGTATGCAACGTTGTGAGCAAATTTCTGCCGTCAGGTAAAACCATCTTAAAAGCCTCATCCATCAAATTTTTTGCAGCCTGGCCCGCTGCACTATTAAGAACTCGAGTGAGATGCTGCAAATAAAGTGGCGGCATCTTATCGGGATATACTACAAGGCACATATGCTCCTCGCCTGGAATTTGATGTGTCATTATGATGATGTTTTTTGCATTATCTAATCCAACATGTTTTGTAAAACTCATTTAAATCTCCTAATATTAGTTACTTCTTGTATTCATGAATATATTAATTATATGCGGCTTGTATCGAAAAGTCAAGATTTATTTTTGCATTATATCGAATCACGCTGATTTTAACAACGCCACACCCAGCATGATTATTTACACCGAATATCTTAAATATTTTGCGAGCCACACAGAAAACCCCACCAATATTGGTGGGGTTTTGTTTGGAAAATTTTTACATATTCTTTAAGTCGATATATGCGTATTCACCAAAAGGTGGAACAATGTTGGGAGTAGAAATTATCCAGGTTACATCAGTGTAAAATTCATCTCCCCAGGTATTATTTGGATAGCCATCAGTGAAAACGATTAGCCTGGTTGGAACTATTCCTTCTTCCTTAAGATAATCAAAAATACTTTCGAAGGAAGTACCGCCACCACCCATAGGTTGATAGTTGCAAATATCTTCACCATTTTCGGAGGTAAAAGTTTGCGGATTTAATACCACGGTATCGAAGCAAAAAACTGTGATAGCATATTGAGGAAATTGTTGCATCATTCCATTAACTTCGGAAAGAAATTGTTGAGCTTCCTTCGAATTAATCGAACCGGACTGATCGATTGCAACAACAACGTTAAGCATTTTTTCAGTGGTAAGTCCGGGAAGAATAGCTTCCAAACCCCAACCCTTACGGCAAATTCGAGTAAAACTGTAATCAGCCGGAATCATACTATCAATCTGGCATTGCAGAAGTTCTCGCCAATCCATCTTCGGGGCCGTTAAATTCTGAATTAACCGATTGATACCGGCCGGAAGAGAACCGGCTGCGCAAAGTTTTGCCGCATTGACAATATTGTCGCGCATCTCAGCTTTGATCTGATTACGCTCTTCATCGCTTAATTTAGCGGGACCGGATTTTGATGGTTTCCCATCCTGCCCGCCATCACCAGAACCGTCGCCCGTCTGGCTCGGATCTAAATGCTCATCCAACAACTTATCCAGCATTTCGTCTAGTGACATCTGACCAGATCCGCCACCCTGACCGCTGCCATTGTTTTTTTGCTGATTCTTTTGGAGGTCTTCGTATACGTCCTCACTCAGCCATCCACGATATTTAATATCGTGCAACCCGACATCCTGTTTAACTTTATGCGTGCGTCCGGTAACCGGGTCCTTTACTTCAACCTCTTCCGTTGGAAATTTTCCAACATTCGCTAGAATCAAATCGTCATTAACGACATAATCAGCGGCGCAATTATACAATTTCCTATTTCGACCTTCATTTCGGCCTAAATGGTCAAAAACCAAATGACTGATTTCGTGAGCGAAAACAAACACGAGCTCATCGTTTGTTAAATTATCGACGAATCGATGGTTATAATACAAATATTTTCCATCTACCGCCATCGTGGGGCACCACTCGTCAGCAGGTTGCATTTGCAGCCGCATTGCCAACGACCCGAAAAACTTCTGCGTCCAAAGCATCCCTACGCGAGCTTGAATAATCTTCTCGTGTACACGATCTTCAACCTCTTTCGAGATTGGCTCTTTTGAAATGTTTGCCTTCTTATCCATGATTAAAGTATATTGCCTTTCCACAAAAAAGTCAAGAAAATTTAAGTCCTTTAAAATCAACAGACCATTAAAATACCGCCCCACGAGCGTTTATGCCATACCCAGCCACGTTCAGACCCCTTAAGGGGCGTCGTGGGGCGTTATTTACAAAATTGCCCCTTTAAAATCAACAAGTTGCAAAGCAACTTTTATCGTTCAATCAACGAGCCAAGCAGGTTTAAACCTGCTTGGCTCGTTGATTATACCATATTACCGAGTGGTTTGCAGTGCATACTTCGCAAACTTCTCAATAAACTGCGGCCAGCTCTTAAGGTTTACAAACTGATACTTTGTACCCTTAAGGGAAACGCCAAAATTAAAATTGGAAAATTCCATACGAGCCGCCATCATTCCAATTTCCAATTCCACCTGAGTGAGAATGAAGCCGTTAAAATTATCTAGCATCTTCATCCAAGTTTTCACATCGTTGTCGTTATTCCACTTCCGATCAGCAACCTTACGGTTCGAAACCGAAATGGATGTTCCTGTAGTAACACTATTATTCGTCCAAAATTCATTCATTTCGTACAGCATACCCACAATCAACTGATAGTGAGCAGAAATCTCTCGAGTATTAATCGTGGTAACCTTGCCGTTAAGAATATCAGACGGCTTCGGCAATCCCTTACCAACCTTCAGGTATGCCATAAAATCGGTGGCAGTACCCGCGCCCACAGCAGACGTCATGAATTCACGAATTTCCGTATCACTCAGCTTCTCCTCGTCGGGCTCGGTGGTAATCAACTGGCTCGCAAATTCATAGCTGCGCGGAGTAGGAAACGACTTGTCGGCGCTAGTTGGATCAAATTCATAGAGCTTATGCCGAAAAGTCGAAAGGAAGGAAACGATATCCGGATGAATCTTGGCAGGAATAGCCCAATCAAGCCATGAATCAAAATCGGCCTTAATTTCAAAATGAAGGAACCGGTTTGACAACGGCGCCGGCATACGGAAGGTAACACCGCGATCTGTTTCGCGATTGCCAGCGGCGAGGACGCAAACATTATCGGGCAACGTATATGTTCCAACCTTACGGTCAAGAACAAGTTGATATGCAGCGGCTTGCACCGACGGCGGAGCGCTGTTCATCTCGTCAAGGAAAAGAATGACGATTGGAAAACCGTCGCAAAATTCCTTGGTTGGTAATTGCTCGGGAGGAGCCCAGCACATTACATTACGGCCATTTTCATCCTTTGCAGGATACGGAATGCCCTTAATGTCAGTCGGATCCATCTGGCTCAACCGAATATCAATAACAACTCCGCCGAGTTCCTTGGCGAGCGCATTGATACCGCAGGACTTTCCGAGGCCAGGGCCACCCCAAACAAACGCGGGACGCTTAACCTTAAGGCACCGCTTGAGCCGGAGAACCAGATCAGTCATGGTAAGAGCATTAGATGTGTCAGTTCGATTTGAAACCATTGTTTTTTAATCCCCTTCTTTTTGACTACTATTATAGTAGCAAACTTGGGTTGATATGTCAACCGGTAATTTTAACGGTTTCGCGCAATTCTTTTCAGCGTACGACGAAACTTGATCTGGTGATACGCAATCGGACTCATTAAAATGAGTGTAAACCCGAGCGGTAGCAAGTATTGAAGCATCTTTTGCGTTCTCCTTACCAACAAATATAGTATAACGCATTCAGATCAGGATTGCAAGCATTTTTAAGTCCTTTATTTTCAACAAATAGTGGTAAATCCTTTGTTTTCAGTGTCAAAAATAATTGTTATCTTCTTTGTTTTCAGCACCCGAAAAAATTTATTTCGGTTGCGTTCGACATCGAAGTACGTTATACTATATTTGTTGGTAAGGAGAGCATAATGACTGATCTCACATCACTAGCCGCTATTCACGCAACCGCGCTGGTCGCTGCCAAAACCGCTGAAGCCGAATTCCGTTTAAAATACGGAGAACCAGCATATTGCGGATTTGCGTGGGTTCATGTATCAGAAAAAGGTAGTACCCGACTAGGCAAGGCACTCATTGCTCTTGGCTTTCGTAAAGCCTACGGCGGTGGGTTGAACCTATGGAATCCTGGTGGAAGCGGATCGCAAAGTATGGACCTCAAAGAAGAGGGCGCGAACGCGTATGCGGCAGTTTTTCAGCAAGCCGGTATTAAGGCCTACGCAAGTTCCAGAGCCGATTAACCTCAACACCGTTACTGTAAGGGAGTGATAAAATGCAGATCGAAAAAGGACCGCTATTCGCTGGATCTCGGAGGTACGCTAAAAATATATACCGAATCGAAAACGGCCTTTGCACCGGATGTGGCTACAGGCCATGCCGCTGTAAACTATCAGCAGGACGAAGGCGCAGCAGAGCGCAATGGAAGTTGCTCACCCCTGTAGAAGCTTTCCGTGCGCTTTGTAAGAGGCTGTCTTAATAATTTAATTGCTAGGCGAGATCCTATTTTCACGCCGGTATAACAAACATTTTCGGAGGAAAGCAATGGCATCGAAAGCAGCAGAAAAACAACCCGATTTAAATGAGATGGTCAATGAATGGGTCGGCAGACTTTGTATCGCAATTGGCAAGGGCAACTTCCGTGACGAGGTTTCTCTCATGTTGCAATACGGAATGAACATTGGTTATGATCAGGGCCAACGTCACCCAAAAAAGTAATCGGGTTTTCAACCTTTTTTCGGAGAAAAATATGAATTTTTCGGCATGGCTTGTGGTAGCGTCAACGTTGTTTTTTCAGGACCAAAATAAGAAGCCCAGCATTAATTCCGAGCAATATGCGGATGCGCTTCGAAATTATTGGGATGGTATTACCGCCGAACATCAATCTCTGTTGTGGAGAAATGCATGATTGCAAAGCCGAATACTGTTGTTGGTGAGTTAGCCATTTGCTCCAATTGTGGGCGTGGATTGCACTGGATAGAAAAATATCGAATCTGGGTTCATCTGAGCAATGATAGCCATTATTGCACTCGGGAACCGTACAATTTTGAACCCGAAATATCTAGCAGCGAGGAGGCAGAGTGAAGGAATTTACAGATACCGAACGGCTTGACTGGGTGATGAACCATACGGGAGCGGAATGGGATTTCACATGGCAAACTGAAAACCATTGGATTCGATATTTTTCAGAAAGTTATTGGCATGTCGCAGAGGGAAAAAACTATCGAGAATGTATTGATAGTATTTTAAGAGGCGAAGTAAAAAATTAAATTTTTAAATATCTTATAGCAAAAAGCCCACATTTTAAAATGTGGGCTTTTTCGTTATGAATGACTGATTCCAGGAATGCATTGCGCTTTAAAAAATTCTCGTTCGTCATTAGCTATCGAGCTGTCTTCATACCAAGGAAGATGTTCAATTACATAGGGAAAATCTAACCTTACATGCCCGGCAGGCGGCCACTTTGCCCAGCCTGGCTCATACATTGCAAATGTAGTGTCTATTGCAGCACGCCAACAATCGCCTTCTTTAGTTCGAGTATCCCAATACTTACCTTCACTAATTAGCATTTCTTGTTTCTTTGCATAATGCGCAGGAAGATTATCGATTCGAATAGCCGGTCCAACTTTAATAGGAGCATATCTATCGGCAACTTCGTTCATTTTCCTTACTAAATCTTTCGGACAATTTGCATCGGGGACAACATCGGGATCGGTAACAATATAACGAGAAGTTTGAATCGGAGACAACCCTAAATGCCAAAATGCATCTTGACCCAAATTTTTCTTTCGATTCAAAACCAATAAATTACTTTCATCATAATATTTCAATAAGGGTTCCCAGGTCGATGCATTGTCAATCACTGCAATTTGAGTCATTCCCGCCGAATGCAACCAATCAACCAATTTTCGAAACCCACGTTCTAAATTATTAAAATTTGTAATATAAATAGGAGTTGCTTTCCAATCAGTTATCATTCACTTTCCTCAGTATATTCGAACTCTAAATCAAGCTTTTCTACTACAAAGTCATCTAATTTAATTTTAAAATCAGGTAACGTTTTAGGAATATCTCCCTCATAATTTTTAGCAACAGAAATATGAGGAATATATTCCGCAAAATCATATGTTGCACCCATATCTTTGGATGCATTAAAAATAGTTGTCAGCTCCGAATCTTCTAATTTTAGAACTAGCAAATGATCTTTCCCAAAAATTTCCCAACCGATAGGATTAACATTAATAGGAACTTCTGGATTAAGATTGGCTAGCTCTGGCACTGGCTTACGAGAATAAACAATAGTTACATGATATTCGCTAGGATCCACCAAATTCTCAAAATTCTTCTCTTTTAACCAAGCCGATAATTTATTACGAGACTTATCGGATAATGTCATCTTAGCATAGGTACCCGACGTGGGTTCTTTCTGTTCCTCTTCCATTAAAAAATCACTAAACAATTTCATATTCGTTATACGTATCCTCTTGCAAAATTTTCGATATCATCCTGAAATTTAAAAAGCAAAGCAATCTGTTCATCAGCAATATATAAAATCGAATCTGTTGATTTTCCGTAAAAATAATGAGGGGAAGGCATTCGAGTTAACCCGATAAGAAGAGCGGCGGTCCATGTAATACCTAGCGGTATACTAAATTCGTAAAAGGAAATTTTGGCTTCGCGAAAACGTTCAAATCCTTTTTCACTTAATCGCATACTACTATTATTTCCAATACGATGCCACCAAAATTTATCTTCGCCATATGGCAATTCGATGCCAGTACGGCGCAAATATCCACGATATACTTTAGCAGTCCATTCGTCTTTTGTTAATAAACTCATAGTGATAAAGTTAATCCTACGTTAGGAGAGTATCCAATATAAGATACTGGTATTCCAAATCTATGCTCTATGTCCCAAATAAAAAATTTAGTTTTATCTGTTAAATCATCAAACCTTTTTGCATTAATATTCTCACAATCTAAATAATCAACAAAATTAATAGCTAATTTGGTTGGCCGATTAATTTCAATTGCTCTCTTTAATAATTCATAGTCAAATCGACCGACTCTTCTTAATTTTTTAGTAACCGTTGTATATTCCTTGATTGAATGAGAATACCCACTTTCCTCCTGTAGCGTTTCCCAATCAATTTCATTATATAATGGCACAGCCTGCTGACCGGCTACTCTGATTGGAAAGGTTCGAAGTACCATAACTATTTCATTTACCAATAAAGGACTAATTCCGCATTCACTGATGCATCCCGACGCAGAAGTATCTCTAGAAGTTGCTTTAGGATAAAATCCGCCGTGATAAAGTGAGAGCCCAAATCCTTGGGTGCCTTCTACCAGAATATTTTTACCATCATCGATACCTGTATTTATTTCCTTCGATGCATCAACTATAAAAGATTTAATTTCAGGAATATCTTTTGCTAATATAATATCATTACCACGAAGAATCTTACGAGATACCGCCGCGCCAACGCCACATAATGTCGAACTAATATTAGTTCGCATATTAAGGTCATTTTCATCTCTAATATCTTGAGGCTGAATTATCATAGCATTTGCGTCGATACCAACTCGTTCTGGTCCTAATTTTAATAAATTTAATTCGGCTACCAGAACATCGATATCAATTAAACCTCCGGACGGAATTAGCAATCTAGAGTTTAACCTAAGAATTCCGCTAGGTATTTGTCGAAGCACATGATTTACTCCATAATTATCGGTAAAACAATGTCCCGAATTTGGGCCGCCGCACCTAACACATATATCGATATTTTCTTTTTGCGTTATGAAAGAAGAAATTTTACCTTTTCCTTCAGAGCCAAACTGACCGCCAACAACTACCCAAACGCCCATATTAACTCCTAGGAAAAGCCGTTCCAAGCAACTGAGAAAAATAATTTGCCTGGTCACTAATTTTATTTAACTCATACTTCCCACAGAATTTTAAAAAGTGAAATCCTAGCTGAGGGACCGACTTTGGTTCACACGCATCGGCTATTGTTTCAGAAATTACCGTACATATTTCATCCGGTTGTTTAGACAAATCAACTAATCCCACATTACGGTTGTAATCATCTAACACTCGATGCTCTAGGCCCTCATGATCTGTCCAACGAGTTAACATAAAAGCATTCCAAGAAAATCCCTGTCTATTTCGATCATCAAACGCTTCTTGCATACCCACTTTATTCTTTGATCCTTTTTTACGAGCTCCCGGGTAGGCGGCGAATACATTATCTGTTACGCAACCACGCACCGCTTTCTCAAATACAGACCAGTGTGGGTCATCTGGCATTTTTGGAGAGCCGGTTTTTTTATCTTTTACAGGATTATTTTTATAATCAAAAATACCGTTAAGTGTAATAGTTTGATCCATAATACCATCATACATTGTAACATTGTCGGCGAGTAGCTGAACAAAATCTTTATCCGAACTTACAACAATATGGGCATCATCAGGATGGGACTGAATAAATCCAGCTACCAAATCATCGGCTTCTAAAATGGGATTATATAAAACAGTGCAATTGGTACGCTCAGTTATAAACTTTTGAAAATCGGAAAACGCCGAATAAAAAATAGTGTCTAATTCTTGCTGTGCCGGCGTCGCTAGCGCTCTTTTTTCCGCGCGATTTCTTTTATATGGAGCGTAAACCGATTTCCTCCACGATTTTCCATCAAATGCAAAAATTATATGGTCGGCTTTCTGCACTCGCCATAACTTTCCCAAACTTGCGAAAATAATATGCAGACACATACCGGCAATTTCGTCAGGTGTTCCTTTAACCGTGTACTTGGACCGGTTAAATAAATGGGATGCGTCAACAATTAAAAATGTATTCTTCATTAGTTAGTCCTTATCTTCATAATCACCATAATACTTTTTTGCAAGACGAGCTAAAATAATAAGGGCTTGATCAAATGTGGCCGCGCCGCAATCAAGACGAATATCATGAATATGCTGCAAACATGGTTTTTCGCGACAGCCTTGCTCCCAACATTCTGCTGTCGTCCATTCCATCGGACCAAATTCTAACCAACATTCAACATTCTTATTAAGAGATTTATCCTTATTAACAACTCGGGAATCATCTACTTTAGTATAATGAATATCGAAATTTTCTTGAATAGAATGATGGAAAACTCGATCAAATCGTTCCTGATATAATTTCGTGCCATCTGCTTTTTCAAACGCAACATATCTATTATCGCTACGAAGCCCAAGATCCTTGACTCCAATAAGAACATCCGAACGGTATTCAACCATAAATTTCGGATGTTTGTGAAGAAACCAATATGCATCGTACGAATTTTTAATGATGTGCTTTTTACTCATAAAATTATTATATACTTTCTAACTTTAAAATTCAATAATTTTCTGATCTACCATTCTCTATTAATTTCTTTTTTATCATTCGACGTTTATCAGGATCGGCAATTTCTTGTTCAAATTCATCTGTGAACATGCTGTAACTTATCTGTCGAAACCAAGAATCAACCATTTCTTGATCGTTATGTCCTCGATATCCATATTTAATTAATCGAGCGATAAAAATGTCATTCCAATCCAACTCAAAAGACCCCTCAGATAAATTATCCGGGTCTATGTCGAAATGAACAATTCCAACCCAGGGTTCTTTCGCAGCGGTTGCAGCATTTTTTTCGGCTAATAAATCTTTTGATAATTTCGCAGACCTATGTTTCTTAAATATTTTTCTTAACTTCGCACGTATTGACATTTCTAACTACCCCATACATTTTTCCAGAGTTCAACCTGGAGTCTCGGTGAATATCTATACCCATTTGTGATCGCCAATTCAGCAACTCTTTTATTTGTTAAATTATACGTTTCGGTGGTTCCCCCGACTGGCATGACATACACCGAACCGGTAAACCCAGCATCTCGATATTCTTTCACCGCTAATTTTGCATCGTCGAAATCTTCTTCGGTCCCGACAACAAACTTCAAATATGTTCTACTACCAGGAATCATTGTATATCCTATAACTACCTTAGGTTTAATAGATGACTCCCAGGTTTCACCTGAGCAAGGCAATTTTGCGCTAACCGAAAAAGTAGTTTCTAACTTGCTATTATTAAAGTGCCGACAAAGAGCCATTCTTAGTTCACTAGTAATTTCCATCGTACCATTCGTTTCAAAAGTGAGATGTGTTAAGCCCATATCGCGTTTAACAAATTCATCTAACAATTCTGGGTATTGTTTTTGCCAGGCCAATAATGGTTCTCCACCAGTTAAAATTAAATGGCAATCCTGATTAAATTTCCCGTTATGCAATAATAGCTGAATACGATCTGCAATTTGTGATATCGTTTGTTCTGGACTAAAATCCTTAAATCGTGGATCCCACGACATATAGGAATCGCAGCCTGTAGAAACCAATGGAGCATCTTCATATTTTGTCAATTGTTCGGGTAAAATTGTAAAGCGTTCTACACTTTTTTCGCCGCGCGGCATTGAGAAGCCTTCGCACTTTTTATTGCAGCCAAATACCCTTAGAAAAATTGAAGGAACCCCCTGATACATTCCTTCTCCCTGAAGCGATTCGAAAATTTCACCAACCTTAATTGCCATAATTCTCCTAATTTACATAAATCAACTTAATTTTGGTTTCATCAAACATCGAAAGTGAAATTTTAAAATCCTCACCCCATCGAGGATGATCTACGTCTGGGTTAATGCACGAAATTTCTTTAATACCGGCTTGAATAATTGCTCCTGCACAACCTTAGCAAGGAAACCAATCTAATGCAATCCCCATTCCTTCTAGCGACGTTCCGAGACGAGCTGCATTATAAATTGCATTCGTTTCGGCATGAACAGTATATTTGTATTTTAACGGACGCTCATTTCTTTCATCTATTTTCTTAATTGCTTCGAGGCGAACTGCACGCGGAATTGAACAACCCACTTGACGTTCGCGTTCTTGTAATTTCAAGTCAAATGCCTCTCCTGAATCGTATACTCCTCTAGGAAACCCGTTATATCCAATACTAACGATTGAATTAGTAGTTGGATTGTAAATTACGGCGCCAACCTTTGAGGATGTATCTTTGCTCCACTTAGCAAAAAATGATGCAGCCTCTACAAATCTTTTATTCCAATTAATCATTATTTAAAAAACCTCATCATACCGTGTGAACTAAAAAACTTTGAATATGAATTATCCAAATAATTTTGGGTAGCAGATCGATCATACAATGAAAGAATAAGTCGTATTCGCTCGACTAAATTCATTCGATTTCTTTCATAAGATTTCCAATTTTCTGTCCACACAGACGGATACAAAAAATCTCGATCATGCTTAAAAATTTCTGAATAACTTAATCTATCCGGGGCAATTGGTATTGCACCTAAAATTGGTCCCTCGGATCCCATCGAAATACCCAAGGTTTCCTGCAATGCCGCGGAAAAAACAATTTTACTCTTTGCCAGCAAAGTATGATACTCATGTTTACTTAGCGGTGTATCTTGGCAAACAATAAATTTCATCTCTGGAATATATTTAGCAAGATCTCGAAAAATTTCAACTTGCTTTTCTGGTGCGATTCGATGGGGAAATAAAATAATATCTTCTTTTGGAATCGTTTGATATGGTTTTAATACATCAACCATATATTCATAAGGATGCCCGCATCGAATAATTCTTAATGGTCCAATATCTTCACCTGTATGCGGATATGCTTTGAGGAATAAATCCTTATGATAATTGGTTGCAAAATATACATGATCATATGCAAAAAACATGCTCTGCTCTGCATACTGAATCCATTTTTTTGGACCAATTAATCTTCCGAGAAAATCTTGAGAGTCATAATTTCCTGCATGTATCTGGGCATGAAGTGTTACTGGAATACCCAGTAATTCACTCATATATTTTACATTAATTACTGAGGGATTCCAAAAATCAGTAAACAGAAAATGATCACCGGCTTTAATAATGCCATCACAAAACATTCTACTAATCTGTTCAAGCTGATTACTTTTCCAGGCATTTGTTCCACCGAAGTTTAAAAATGCTCCTGGAGTAGTTGCCTCTGGGATGTTAGTTGGGCCAGTTATAACCGTTACATCAAATCCTTTTGATCGAAGTAACTTTGGAATATGAACGCTCCACTGGGAAGTGTAACGATTTTCCAAACTTTCGAGTTCAACAATATATATCATAATTAATCCTATTGGATAAATTCCATATGAGCGCCGTTTTCTCCATCTTCGGAAATATCAATAATTACATCTCTGCTAGGATATCTTTCCTCAATCTGAATAAACAAATCCTCACACATCATTTCACAGGATCTATAATCCAATTTAAGAATTTTATCATCATAAAAACTTTCGAGCCACTGTTTAAAAAGGATAAATTCTATATCTCGATCGTTCGAATTAACAGAAATTTGAACTTTAAAATGGAAAATATGCCGATGAGGTGAAGCAAGATAAGAAACTTTTTCTAACGCAGGATCGTCTGCTGCGGCAGGATAATAATGAATGCCAGATTTTTGGAATGTAACCCAGATAAATTTATTTACATTTGATAATCTAAGAGCTTGATTATTCTTATTTGCTATTTTAATAGCAGATACTATTAATGCTTGTTCCTCTTCAAGAGTGTTTTTATTTACCATTTAATATATCCTCTTCCATAATTCTTTGGCCTATTTAAGGCATCGCTGAATGCTTTCTGCCATTCACTATTACGATCATAACAGGTAGTCCAGAATTTGTCAATGTCTAAATAATTTGATTCAATATAGAGTCTAGCCTTATGCATTGCATCTAGAAAACATGATGCTCTGGGACTAGGGTGAACCACAACAGCAGAGGCCCAATCCATTTGAGAAGTATCCATCTTTTTACCAACCGCATTAATAATCAAAGCTTCGTTATTCAAAATATTTTCCGAGGAAGTTTCATTGCCAGCTCGAATATCAATGATTATATCATAGCTATCAGAATGTCGTTCATTAAGAGTTATACCTTCCGATAGCCAAATATCTAAATTACTATGCCCATCAATATCAATAACTCCGATATTATTATATAGTTTTAATGTCTGATAGGCAACATATGCAAGAAATCCAGTTCCTAATATTAAAATATTTTTACTATAATAAATCTTATCCGGCATTAATGTACACGGAAATAATATCAAATTAATTCCGCACGCAACCGGTTCTAAGATGTATTTCGGCGCAGCTTCTGGAACAAATACATATTCATTTGCACGAACGTTATAAAAATCTGAATATGCAGGCTCGCCGCGAGTCGCGACATAATCTCCAACGCTGATATCCTTTATATCCTTACCAACTTTTGTTACCTGTCCCAAACCTTCATGTCCGGACATAGTATAAGGTAAGGTAAATTTACCTTGCATCATTGCAATATCACTGCGACATATACCGGTCATTATACTTTTAACTTCAATTTGATTGCTATCTGGCTCGGGTTTATCCCAAAACATTTCTCGAAACTTATCGTCCCCATCTGTTACTAATAATCGAGTTTTCATTTATACCTTATCTAAAATCACTATTTGATTATTTTCGGCATCATTTATAGCGTATGTAAAAACCTATCAATTTTATATTGGTTATACCAAAAATCTTCATTATCAAAATTATGAAGACAATCTAAAATCATTGATTCATATGCTTCTTCTGGACAAAGACCCAATGGAAAGAAATCTTTTCCATTGAAAAAAATACCAATTCGATCTGGTTCGTTTGTTTTCCACGCGGCATCTAAAATATATGTTTTCCCGCAAATATCGGCTACAATTTTTGCAGTATCGTCCACATCATATACTCCGTTTTCATTTACCGGTCCATAATCAGAACCATCGTGCGCAATAGTTTTTAAATCCCAAACCTGACGTTTAATATTCTCAACAACGGTGCAATACTCCCAATTTGCACCGGCTAGTGCAATCATAATGCTAGCAAGATGTGGAAGAATATCCTTACTAATTCCACCAAGAGATTTTGCTTTTTCAGTAAACCACGAACCCGGGCGAGGAACTCTATTCTTAGTTCGCCACTCGATATCTATTATCTCTGTTTTTGCCGCTCGTTCGATTAACGCCGGAATTTCTTTTCGCCACATATTATTTTTAGTCATAGTAATTCGAGTGTTAGGATTTAATCCTACCAATCGATTCCATCGTAATTGGCTTTGCACTCCCGGCTTTTCGACGAATACAATATCCGTTTTAGCTGCAATTTTTTCAGCTATATCTTCATGCAAATAATTAGGAACACAAATATGGGCTATATCAAAATGCATTGTACTTGGAATCTGTTCAACCGAAGTATAATCCGGAAACTTCAAAACATCGGGATCTACTCTAATAATAGTAGATCCCGCTCGTTCGTAAATTGGCCTATATACAGCATCGCCAAAACCACAACCAACAATTAATATATTCATTATTAACCTTTCATAGATGCAACAATATGAAAAAATTCATCCTTTTGGGATTGTGATTCCCTGATAGAACCGCGTACAACACTTGTTGTAAATGCGCTTTCAGCAGCCTGAACGCCGCGCTCTGTAAGACATCCATGAGATGCCTTAATTAGTACGGCTACACCCTTTGCTTCTGTAATACGTTCAATTTCATCTGCTATCTGAACCGTTAATTCTTCTTGAATAGTTGGACGATTTGAAAACCATTCCGTAATGCGATTAAATTTAGATAATCCAATTACTTTCTTACCGGGGAAAACACCGATATATGCAACACCGGTAATATTTTGGAAATGGTGGGCACAAACCGAATGAATTGCTATTGGTCCTGCTACTAATAATTGATCATATTCTTTTGCGTTCGGAAAACTAGTAACCTTAGGCTCTGGCAAATAACGCCCACTAAGAGTTTCAGTAATATACATCTTAGCCATACGGTGAGCGGTATCTTTTGTATTATGATCGTTACGAGTATCTATTACTAGACTAGATAATACCGATTCCATTTTCCTTGCTACTTCGTCTTCTAATAAATGTAATTCGGGGGGATTGATAAATTTACTAATATTATCCGTTGATTTAAAATTTGCATTTGCTCGAGTAATACGTTCTTTAATAACCTCGGAAATACAAACCGTTCCTTCTACAATATTCTGCATTATTATCCTTTTTATTCGATATAATTAATTATAAACCATAAAATAGTATTTGTCAAACATGAATAAATAATGTTGGCCACTACGCTAAGAACGTATGCCAACTCTAAAGCCCCAAGGAGGCAATCAGCATGGATATTTATTCAGACAAAACTATCAACTTCGTATTATGTTCTATGAAAATTCATCATGGAAAATATTCTTATCCTCAAACCATATTTCGAATTAACACCGAAAAAGTAATTATAACATGCCCTATACACGGAGATTTTCAGCAAACACCCAAGATGCATCTTAACGGTACTAACTGCCGATTATGCTCTTATAAAAATAACTCTGAAAAGTATACAAGAACAAAAGAACAATTCATTAATTTAGCCAATAAAAAACATTTGAACAAATATTCATATGATAAATCAATATATGTAGGCTGCAAAATTCCATTAATAATTACCTGCCCTATACACGGAGATTTTCAGCAACTACCGGCCAATCATTTGATAGAAAGTGGTTGTTCCTATTGTTCTCATGGTGCGGTACGGCAAATTTTATTCGAAAGGCAAATATAATTCATAAAAAATTCTATACATATCAAGATTCGGACTGTAGGGGCAGTGAAATACCATTAACTATTACCTGTCCCATTCATGGAAATTTTAGTCAGAAACCAGTTAATCATCTTCGTGGCAGTGGTTGTCCTGTATGTGGCCGGGATCGAACTACCTGGAATTTAAATGATTTTCTATTAACAGCTAATAAATTACATAATAAATATTATTCTTATGAAAAAATTATTTGGCGCGGTGCACAAGAAAAAATTGAAATTATTTGTCCAAAGCACGGATCTTTTTACCAAAAAGCATACGGTCATATATATGGTGCCGGTTGCCCAAAATGCCATCTAAGCCACGGTGAAAGAGTAGTTGAAAAATACCTATCAGAAAATCATATAATATTTTCTGTGCAAATTAAAATTCCAGAATGACGTGACAAAAAATCGATGCCATTTGATTTCGGTATTTTTAATTCTTCAAATAAATTATTAGGACTTATCGAATATCAAGGAGGTCATCATTATCTTAAAGTTAAATGGAATAAAAACATGACAGAACTTGAGGCTGAAAGACGATTAAAGAAAGTTCAACATCATGATAAGCTAAAAATGGAATTTTGCCAGAAAAATAATATTCCATTTTTAGCTATTCACTATCAAGATAATGTTTCTGCGGTACTTTCAAAATTTATTACTCGTATAAATTATTAAAAGATGTTAGGGAATTTTTAGTCTTTTTTCCGGTATTCCTACTAGGTGTACCGGAAAATTTTTGCCAGTATGCAGTATAGTGATCTATTAATTTCATAGCCTTACCATAATCACTGGTTGAAAAAATATCCTCGATAATGTCTTTTAAATACAGTCGATCATAGTACATCATTGGTTTATTACCTTTTGCAAGAGTTGATAATGCCGCCGGATAAAGCCCAGAGTCATATTTCTTATTGCATTCTATTACAGTCATAATATGCATATATACATTATGTGCCATTTGCAAAGCGTAACTAAACGAATCAAACGAAGTCTTTCCGATTTTGCCTAACTTATTTAGATCCGTTGGCCCGTATGAACAAATATCATGCCCGGTTAATCGAGCACTAATCGGACTGTCGATAAATTCGTCAAATATACCATCTTGTTCGAGAATATCTTTTAAGGATCGCATGTCGGTTGAATATTTTTTATCATCGATAAACGGCGCAACAAAAAAAGTCCAATCATCTTTAGATGCATCGAATAATTTATAATAAATTGTGGCAAACGTCGAAGAAAGGAACGGTGTTGCGCAATCATAACTAAGCGTTATTTTTGGATTATGATATTTGCGCAATGCTTTCTGCACATCTGTTAATAACAAACTCCATTCTAAATTGCTATTGCCTAAAAAGTGAATCCAATCGTGAATGCCGGGTTCCAAAAGGCCATCAAATCTCTGCTGAACCAACATCTTTAGAGCTAGGTGAGGATCCGCAGATGTCTGACTACCATAGGCCCAGCCATTAAACGGAGATTCATATTGTTTCGGATCGCAATATTTCTTTACTTGCTTATACCAATCTTCTGCTTCGGCGTGTGTATTTCCCTGCAAAATATTAAGAAATTTACACGACCCGTTTCGATTTCGCATAAAATATTCGTTATTAATTTGCGTTGCCTTAACTGCGTCTGCATATGTATTAATGCCTGTTAACTTTCGAACTCGATCTTTCTTCACAATAACTGGACTAACATCAAGTGTCATCCCGTATTGTGCTTTTAGATTGCAATCCATCCAATTCAAAACTTGTTTACGTTTTGCCCCAGCCCTAGGACAATTAGGATCTTTCCAATCGCCGGACCATTTTTCATTTCCGGATAGAATCTGAAACCCGCCACTATCGGCTAGAATAAAATCAGTTTGATCCCGCTCATATACCATCGATTCAGATTGTGCAATTTTTGTTAAATCCGTGTGCCCGGCTGAATAAAGATTATGACTATAATTAAAATAACCATTCTTTTTATCTAACCAATTTAAACCATCAATTGATCCGTTGAATCCGACAGGAATTCTAGACGGATCAACCTCACCACGAAGATGATATTTTTGTCGTCCGATATATCGTATAAAAAATGTGCTAAGTGCAGGCAAATATAATGAATACTTCGCTAATCCGGTTTTTGGATCAAATAACTCTTTATCAATATTATGCTGTGAAAATTCCACTATGTTGCCACCTGTATCGGTAATACTCGAACTGTTTGCCAAAAACCACCGCCGTTATAATATGCTATATATTCTTGCTGAATTTCAACCGGTTCTAGCCAATAAACATATCGTGTTTTGGGATCGGTAATTTTTAAAAATGCAAATTTAACTTTTGACCGTACGGCTCCGTATTCAACTTCTTTCCAATGCATATTTTTCCTTTCTTTTAAAAGAAGGGGGATAAATCCCCCTTAATCTTTATTTCGCTAGCGAAAGTACTGTATATTGATGAACCGCGAGCCCAGTTGTTACCTTAATCTCCATTGCGCCGGCATCCGCAATTGAAAGCACCTTATCTCCGGTTAGACTCAAAATTGCTAACACGTTTGACAGCGGCCATTCACGGGGTGTCTTAATGGAGCCAGTAACTCCGGCGGCGAACACAAATTCACCAGTATGCGAACTATGATCGCCTAAGACAAGGCAAAGATTTCCATTTGATACAGATGCGGTAAATGTATTTGCGCTGCCTGCGGCCTGAGTCTGAAATTTCAACCGTTGAATTGCATTATCGGTTGGTACGATTGAAATATTCCAAGCAATTGCCTTACGAGTCTTAGAAGGTAACTGCTCTTCAACTACATCTCGGCTCATGAATCGATAATCGTTTCGGAAATCTCGAGATGCATTCGCAAATGAAATACCAACGGGAACATCTGTTCCATTAACCGTCTGCTTCGTTACCGTAATGAATGCGTTTTCCTTATATTCTGGAATATTTAAAATAGTATTAAGACGACCTAAATCGTGCAAACCAAAAACCCCTTCTAATTCAGGAATTGGCTGCACAAATTGTGAATTAAGAACAACCGTTTTGTCTGCGGCCATTGCATTAAGCTCGGTAGCAGTATCGGTGCCAGTAACCTTAACTAGATCAAGAAAACCTAGAGCATGGGAGTATGCGATTATTTCGCGTAGTGTGTCAATCATTTTTTCCTTATGAAAATACAAAAGTTTATAATTTATTATAACGTAAAGTTAGAGTAATGTCAAGCAATTTCAACTTATTCAAAAAAATCAAAAAAGGTATTAATTTTACGAGTCCCTTCTTCTATTGCTTTCCATATTGGTAACTTTCCCAAGAGATTTTCTAACTTTTTATCTACCACCGCGGCAATCATTGCATCATTGTCAAATGGTAGTTTAGTAAACCAATCCGGTAGATGGGATTCATCTGTTGGATAAGCAACCGAAGTCATATTCAGTTGATTCTCTTTTAAAGGGCAAACCACACACTTCTGCCCATCAACGATACGAGTATGAACATTATCGTTATTCATTTTTCTTAATGAATTCCAATTAATTGCCGCTCTGACGTGTCCAGGAACTCGATTACCTTTTCCTTGTGCAATTTGGTCCGCATAAAATGTTAGCTTGTTGACACGCTTCGGTGTACCTTGCTCATGTAATGGCAATGCTTTAAACTTATCCTTGAATATATTAATTTTTGCTGTTAAATCATCAACTGTTTTACCTTGTAGTAAATCCATTAATATTTCACTTAAAAATTTCTGGCAAACTTCCGGGGTATCACTGCGACGCAAATCTAATCCCATTGCTTTTAATTTTAAATGATCGTCACCATAAAACTTACCATCTTTAAAATAATTAAGAATTGCATATCGTTTTTTAGTAATATATAAACCACGATAACCTACTGATTCGCAAGATGATTTAATTAATTGACCAAATTTATCCGGACAATTATACGATCTCTTCATATAATCGGCGTAAGAATCGTTAACTTGCTCTCCAATCTTCAAATATAGCTGAACTGCAATATCTCGATTCCATTCAACTTGACCTTCATCTATCATATCTTTCATCACTGGCCAAGCCGAAAATTGAGTTGAATCTGTATCCCCATAATGAATTGCTCTTCCTAGATAGTTATATTCTCCAGTTATACATTCATTAACAAACGAACTCTGATGCCTTACAATTCCCCTACCGGTTAAAGTAACCGATTGCCCTACACGTTTGTCAAAAAAACGAGAACTTGGTTGGAGCAGCGTTCCATATGTCGCATTGAGTAGGAGTTTTTTTGCGTGCTGCAATCCATCATAATATTCTACCTGTTTTTTAATTTCCGATATGTTTTTAGAAAAAATTTTTCCATTTCGGATTTCAAGATTATTATTTGTTATAAATTGTTTAATATCCGAGATATTTCCATTAACAAATAACTCCCGAAGTTTTTTTACTTCCACCATATATGATCCTTATTATAATTATACTCAGATAATGGCATCATTACAACACCTATTTCCTTTAATGTTTTACCACCATATATTTCCGAAAACCTAATTCGTTCAGCAAATTTCCTTTTAGTGGTGCCGGGAATAACAAAATTTAGTATTGATAAATCCCTGGGACTATGATTTTGCAAGGCACACCGTGATTTCATATACTTTAAAAAATCACCAAGTAAAAAATAATAATTTTCAAAATTAGCAACAATTACTTTTTCCAATGATGTGCCCGCTACTCGATAATATGTATTTGAAAAATCTTTCTTCCCGATTAATTTAAATTTTTTATCACGAATATCTAATACTCTTTTATTATTTGGATTATTCGCAGTTGCAAACCCTTTATTTTTAAAAATTCTTCCTTCGATAAATCCTTCAGGACGTGGCGCATTTTCATTAATTCTTAAAGTTTCCCCGGTAGTATTATTTGACACCCATCTTGATTCTGTTATATATGAATAATCGGTGTGTTTTAACCAATCGGGGTATCCCTTAACAAACCCAGGTAAAATTTCATGCATTTGTGCTACTTCTCTCGTTTTAGGATTATACTGCCATATTTTACCAGTAAAATTCCGGCTGCATAAATCCTTTGACTCTTGGGTACGCACTCTACCTGTTTGAAAAGGCTCCCACTCATCTGATTGAGATCCAATCGACATACGTAATAACTCTTTGGTTATTTTATGACGATAAATATTCGTATCCGCAAATAATTTCGACATATAATCACGCTGTTCTTGTGTTCGCACTTTCCCGGTATTATTTTCAGATATTAGTTTTGCAAATTCTATACGAACGGCCTGATATAACCGGCAGTTAGTAATTCCTCTAGATTTTGAGACACGGCGCATCTGATTAAATGAGTAAATACAACTGCGATCACGAATTGATTTAAATAATAGATAATGTAGAAGATAATGAGCTTTAGGTTCAACAACGATAATATTCCAGGATTCATGCTTATATTCAGGAAATATCGCCACCGGCAAAATATGATGTTTCTCTACTGAACCCAAACCCGATTTGACTAAATCCTGCGGTAAAAATTTTAGCAATTTAAAATATCGAATAAATTGTCTTTCGTTTTTAACTTTTCCGGTATTGCGAAACATATTTTCCATGTAAAATAAATCGAACATTTAATAATCCCTATATAATGTTTTTATCATAGTGAACTACCGCGATTCAATGCGTTCTAACGCACGTGAAGTACACACGGGCTTGACTCGTAAAGCCACTAAGAGGAAAGAGCATCAATTAAATTATCTGGTATCGTTATACCAAATGATAAATCTACAAATTCTTCTTTTTTTGCTTGTAGTTCTTTTCTTTCTGCATACCATTTAGCTAATAATCCAGGAATAATCGCTTCTTGATCATAACTAAAAATTGTTCCGTTACCACTTAGCATCCATTTCTGATCGCTATAAAAAATGATATCATAAATCTGAGAAGCTGAAAGAGTATCACTTGTACCTGTTGATTCCCAATCAATAATAATATCTACGCCAGGTTTTCGATCAATAACCGCCTGATATTCTAGAGTTGAAAAAACACCCTCCCACGCATGAGAATAAGTCATGCCTTTTTGTGACATTTTTTCAGCAACAAATGCCTCTGTAAGTGTGGGGCGCAACTGTCCAATAATAGTTTCTATTCCCATGTTTAATGCACGAATTGTACTAGGATATAGTGAATTAATATCAATTACACCTAGCCATTCGTGAATTCCTACTTTTGGATCGGCTACATATGCGCCTACTGCGGCTGGCTCGTCATCGTCTTTCTGAGAACTATATTTTGGTTTATTTGGAACAATCATACCCAAATCATGGGCTCTATTAATAATAGCCTGGTCTGTTTTGGCTACGGTTCCCATACAAGTAGGTAAAAGAGTGGTTGTATCATGGGCGACAACATTAATAAGTTCAATAAACTTTAATTTATTGTCTAACTGCTCCAATAGATTAACATCTTGCCTATTATATCTAATAAATAATTCAAAATCATTATTATATAAATCATCTAATGAACCTTTATATTCAGTCTTACTACTTCCTAATTCATATTCAGCAATAGAATTTAATGAATATGAATGACGTTCTTCATATGTGAATTTTCGGTATAAATCCATCATATCGATATGAATCTTGCCAACTAATTCATACGTCTTAAATTCTTTACCATATTTTTCAACTACTTTAGCCTTTGGTTTTTCATTCCAGGATAATTCACATAATCTACGAGTATCATCTTTACTCATCACTCGTTGGATTCGATTAACAAGATATGGAATATCGAATCCTTCGCTATTCCATCCTGATATAACATCGCTGTCTTCTAATATATCGAGAGCGGCATTAAGCATATCAACTTCATTATCGAACACATATGTGTTCTCGAATTTATTTGCTATACTCTGCCCCTCGTCGAAAGTAATAGTTTTAGGTGGAATTGCTACAGTAATTAGTTTATTACACCAAACTAGATCAATTGTAATTGCGGTTATTTTATTAAAGGGGTCCTCGATGGGCGAGTATCCCTTATCCTTATCGAAATCAACTTCGATATCGATAAGAGCAACATGAAGATCAGGAGCGGGCTTACCTTTATAATTTTCCGATAAACATTTAAAAGTAAGATTTAAATCTGACTCCCAAATCTTTTTATCTGTACCTTTAAGGATCGCTAGTTCTTTGTAAAATTCACTAGAAGTTTTAGGGGTAATTTTTGTTAGAGGCGTATTATAAATTGATTTATAAGACCCATTCGGATCATCGATATAGAAACTATAATCGACAGGATAATTATTGAACACTCTCTTGCCATTGACTCGTTCGATAACTTCAATACGATCATTCTTACGATCTATTCTAGCTGTAATATATGACATATAACTATTATATAACCGCTATCTATAGTTGTCAAGAAATTACTTTCTACCAACACTGTCTAGAATCTTTTCAAGATCATCTAAATCATCTTTCTGGGAAGCAAAATCACCTTTTTGTGCACGAGTAATTGCACTTTTAAGTAACTTGGCAGGTATTTCCAACTCCTCTGCAATTGCTTTTACAGTGTCAGATAAACCTTCTTTTAGTGATTGAATCTCATCCTGTGTCCTAACACCGTCTGTGATCAAATCCTTTAATCTTTGAATTTCTGCTGGGCCAAAACTTGCGGGTAATGCCATTAGCGTTTCTCCTTATAAGTAATTATACAGCATATACGTATTATTGTGAAGATATTAATTATTATATTGTATAGTGGAATTTATTCGGCATATTTTTCTTAATATCAAAATCTAAAAAATTATCTAATTGATTTTTATATTCGTCGTATGATACGGCTATATAATTTCCATGTATACATATTTCCATTGATTTTTTAAGAGCAATTTTAATATTTGTGTTATTGTATTTCAACGTCGATACAAACTCTTCGGGCGACAAATTTTCTAACTCCTGCTTCGATAATTTAAGTTCTTCATGTAAATCAGCATACCGGCAAAAGGAAAAATCAAAACCATTAATGGGAAAAATAATATAAGGGTTTCCATAATACTCAGTTGAAAAATAGTCACTTGCGCAAAAAATACTATTTGATCGTAATGCCTTAAACCCGGCGGCACGCAACTTACTATCAATTAACTCTTGCAAATCAAGAGTAGTATCCATCGGCTTTCTATTAATAGGTGATTGACCGTTAATTATAGATTTCTCCGATTTAATTCCTCGGAACAAAACCTTATTACATGAACGAAATATTTTTAAAATATTCGAGCAGTCTGATTCGATTATATAAGAAAATTTACTAAGAGACCCATCAAATTCTAGTAACTTCATTTTACCTTCCTTACTCGTCATCGTCTTGATCTTCATCACCTTGAAAAATAGGAACTTGCCCTAATAATTCTAATTGATCTGATTTTAACCAGCAACTCGATTCACAGTCATATCCGTACGTAAATTGTGTTGCTCCATCATAACCAGCATAACTATATGACCCGAAATTATAATGATGAATGCAATCAAAATGCTTCTGTAATTCTTGCCAAGGAAAATCTTTTTTAATCAAATCATCCGGAGACCCGTATGATTTTATTCGTTCCCATTCTGCAGGATCTAAATATGCTGAATTACCACGGCCCAATTTTTCAAAAATTTCATAAATTATTTTTGCATCATCGGTTGAATCTAATTCATAAACTACAGTGTTCGGCTTAACCTTGTATACATAACCTATTTTACTTTGCCTAGATATTCCCAAATCTCCCATTCCATAGGCTTGTATAAATTTATTCCATCCGCTTGTCCACTTACCATTTGGTAATTTCTTAGCGGTACTTGTCCATAAAATTGCCCCAACTGGTTTATTATTTCCGGGTAATACCGGGGAGCCGCCGGCTATAACAGGAGCGCCCTCGTTTAAATTTCTAGACTCCATCGCAGTATCAATATAATTTTTCGCCCAATCGGTAAGATTCCCCTCATCGTCGTATGAATATTTTGCCCTATCTTTAAGTAAATAATCTGATCTTTCTTTTTTCGTAGTATATGATACTGATTTTCTGGGTATAAAAAGCTGAAGTGTTCCGTTAGGAGCAACCGTAGTGCCATGTTTTTTGTAATATTCTAGGGATTCTCTAGCAGCTTCTATTGGATCATATATTGCTTCAATTTTTTTCTTTTTTGCAAATTCATCTATTCTCATTAAAATAGCTCCATATCAATGATATATCGCAGGTAAGGCAGCGACATTCTAATAATCTATTACTCCATTAAGCGGCTACAACTCGATGATTACCATCAATTAAATAATCTTTTCTGTTCCATTATTTAACAATAATATTGTTCACGTTAAACTCATCAAATCTCATTTCATACCTCGCCTGGAATAACTAAAATTTTCGGATATGGCTCAACCCCACATATTTTAGCTGCATTTAACCGAGTGTTCCCTGCCGTTAATACTCGTTGACCATAATGTTCTATTACCATCGCCATAGGAATTGCATCGTTATTTTCAAATCCTCTTGCAATTCTAAATGGATCTCTAACATAATCAGAATAATACAAACTTATATCTTGCATCATCTGCAAAGAACTACCATTTGTCAATCTAGAAATTGAATTAAAATTATCGTATGACAGACGTTCAATTTTGCCCCGTAAAACCGCTAGTTTAGCATTTTTCCAGGTAGACCAGCAATTAATATCTGGTAATCCAATTACATCAGGATAATCTCTGTCATTTAAATGTTTGAGATCAAATTCTTTCCGCAACTCGGTATCATTAGGCAAACGCCAATTATCATAATGAATTTGTTTAATTTCAAAAGTCTCATATAATTACTCCAAGCCAGTCTTGAAACCAATATGTTGAAAAAGAATTATAACGAACTGCTGCATATTTTCCATGAAGGTAAACTTCTACTCCGGTATGCATAGCAAATCCTAAATCAGTATCTTTAAACTCCAAATCTTTAATAAATTTATCTGTTGACATATTTTGAATTTGAGGAACATTATATTCCATTTCTTCTGTTAAATCTCGATATTTGCAATATGTATAATCGAATCCGTTAACTGGAAAAATTACATATAAACTTCCGCCATCGGCGTATGCTATAGCATCATTCTCCCGACCCGTGCAAAAAATACTATTTGATCGTAATGCCTTAAACCCGGCCGCTTGTAACTTGTCGTCGATGGCAAATGATAAAAATCTAGGAGTATCTCTTGGCAAACGATTTACTGGTGACTCGTCAATTAAATACTTCTCGGAACTCGCTATTCCTCGGTATAAAACTTTTCTATTCTCGCGATACAGCACCAAAATATCAGAACACTTTTCTTTAATGAAAGAAATTATTGCATCATTACCGCTTCCCGAGTTATTGATTTCTGTTAATCTCATATCTTACCATCGCAGGCCTTAACAATGTTACTTTGACTCTTACGTCCGATCCGATAAAATTCATCGGCGGTTAACCATTTTGTTTCACTAACTTCAAAACCAGGTTTATCAAAATCTACGGGATCGGTTACTTCCCCAATAAAAATAGTCATCTCACTGGTTTCTGTATATCCTGTTATTTCACCTTTCCAACCAATCTTAACGGTGTTAGAAATCAAATTTGAAGGTCTCAACCCGCATTCTTCGTTTGCTTCTCTAAGCCCTGCTTGCATTTCGTTTTCACCAGCATCAACATGCCCCTTTGCAATCATGGGCTTGTCCCCACCATACGACGGATCGCTGCTAATAACAAATAACATTCGAGCTACGCCGTTATTATCTCGGTAATACGGAATAAATCCGGCTTTTTTAATTTGGCTACGATCCCAAGCTTCTTCTAAGTTATTGGACATCGTACCTTTTAATTCACATTCAGCACAACAAAATTTCTGGTCAGTCGAATGAATATTTTTAAATGTTATTCCACAAACTGGACATTTTTTATCAACTGTTTTATCCGCATTTGCAAATTCATTATACGTTAAACTTTCTTGTACAAGATCCCTCTTTTTCATTTTACGCATAAAACCATCTGGGCGATGAAGGAAAGACGAAATGAGATCTTCCTTCTTACTTCCAATATTGCCACCCTCAGCAAATGTATTGGCGATTTCTGTAGCCGCATTAACTATATCATTCATTGTTAATTTACGAGGTTTTTTTCCTCGCAATTCTTCCCACATTAGATACATAAAATCCGAAGGATCATCATATATCTCAGCTAATACTTTTTTATTAGTCATATTAATTCTCGAACATCCCATAAATTTTGTACTTAAAATTTTTGATTTCTTGGGCTCAGCACCTAAAATAGGGCCGAGCTCGTCAACTTTATCTTGTGGCCCGAGCCACTGAGAATTTCTATACGATTTATCAGATCCTAAAATTGTTTTTTTCTTTTTCACTATTTCACCAAACTTAAAAAGTCAAATCGTCGTCTTGCGGCTTCGTAGCAATCGTTATCTATTGCAATGTAAGCCCCATGCACCCAAACATCTTGCCCTTTACTCAACGCCCATGCTAAATCAGTATCATAAAATTCATTCACCCGCATATATTCTTCTACTATATCTGGGTTAGTTGGTTCTAAATTAATCTTTTCGGATATTTTATCAGCCTCTTCTCTAAATTCTTCAAATATAGGATATTTTTGCACCAAAATATAAAACTCTTTTAATATTTTATTTATTTTGCCGCGGATCTGATAAATCGTATGGTAATTCTGTATAATAGTACCTATAGTGTAGGCATCTTTTAAAAATTTTTTTACTTTTATATCTGAACTAGCTATCGTATTGAATTGTTTTTTATAAAATGCAGACTCTAGTATCTGGTCTATTATTAACCTATGCACATGCGTTTTTAATTCAACTAAAGGACATATATACTCTCTGGCAGTAGTCCAGGTCCATCTTTTACTATACCCAAAAGTAAATCCGTTAATAGGTAATATTAGAAAAACTCGGCCCCAGGATCCGGCATCAGAAATGCTTGAAGTGCAAAAAATACTATTACTACGCAATGCAGTAAATCCAGAAGATGACATACAATAATCTGCATACTTAACGGCCTTCGCGATTTCATCGTTAGCCAAACGCTGTTCGATACTTTTTCGTTTTGCTGGAGGATATCCCATAAAAATGGTTGATCCACCCGAAACGCCTTTTATCCCTCGATATAGATAATTATCAGATTCTTTTGCATCTTTTAAAAATTCAGAGCAATTTTTAAAAATCCATTTTTCAATTTTGGCTAGCTCAGTCGCGGCCGAGGTATAGTTAATCGAAGAAAATGTATTCGGCTTCAGCATAGCGGGATCCGGCATTAACTCATTTATCAACATGTTTTACTCCTATTCCCTATATCTTGATTTAGTCGAATTCTTCATTTTCTGGGTTATACTTAACCGGTAGACCCTTAAAATCATCGGCATTAATTTTGGTTTCTTCATGCTTAATAGCAACATAAGCGCCGTGAATCCAAACATCATAATGATTAATTAATGGCCATTGCAAATTAGTATTGTATAATTCATTGTAATCTAAAAATTCTTCTACATGTTCTGCATTCATCATTCTAGGACGAATATTATATGCGCACGCATTACAATTAGTAAAAGCCTTACTATATCCAAATGTAAATCCATTAATAGGATATATTTCATATACCTCTCCCCAAGATCTCGCCGCCCCGGTAAAAGAATTACAAAAAATACTATTACTTCGTCGAGCCGGCCATCCCGCTAACTTGAGAAGAAAATCAACCTTCTCCGCGGCCTCTGTTGAATAATATTCAACCGTAGGTCGATTTTCCCTAGAATAGCCAATAAAAGATTCTCGGGTTTCGTTCTTAATACCGCGATATAATTTATAATCACCCGCAACAGATAAAAATTCGGAGCAATGCTCAACAATCCAGGATTGCAATTTATCCGATTTATATCTAGCAAGAGATAATTGCTGTCCGGGTTTTAGCAAATCAACTCGATTTAAAATTTCATTTAACCGCATTTTTTCTCTTCTTCCTATGTCGTTTAATCGGAGAATAAATTGATGAATTAGGGTCACCGCCAAAAAACTGTCCAGCCGGAGGTGTACCCATTGGGCTATTAACAGTTGATATAGATCCAGAGCTTGTTCCCCCGCTTGATCCATTTTCTCGAATTATGTCTTTTATCTTCATATTAATATTTATCGTTTTATTGTTGAACGAAGGAACCAAGCAAATTTTTCTTGGGAATCGATTAATCCTTGCACGAAATTTTGTAACCCTAATTGATCGGGTGCCGATGCGTTAACTTCATTAAGAACTTCTATTAATTTTTCATTATCAATCAACAATTCTTGAATCATTTCTTGCGCAGGTAAAATACCAGCAAAATCAGATAACACCGATAATCCCATTATTTGTTGAAGACCGAGGGGAGTAAAAATATCAAGTGCTCGCATCTCTTCTCCAATCCCATCATAGGCAGTATCAACCGATTCATATATGAGTTGTAATAATTTATGCAATTCATAAAATCTCGGGCCAGTAATATTAAAGTGTGCAATATGAACCTTAATTGTATAATGTAACACCGTAGCAGTCGCTACCGCCAGCACTTCCTCTAAATTTTTCATTTAATCTCCTATTTTGAAAATTGAATCTTCTGCTTTTCATTTAATTTAGAACTAATCTTCCAATGTTTTAATTGTATATTCGGCATCATGCCAGTTGCCCATCCTTGGCATCCATAATTTTAATAACTCTGGATAATATTTCAGTTTTTATGTCAGAGTTATTCCAATCTTTATCAACAAACAGATAAAATGGTTTCCACTTATTACCAATTATTTGCATGATTACCGTACCAATTTCCCCAAAACCTTTACAATACCCAGATAATACATACACCGAAATTTTTGAACCGTTAGTTAATTTTCCAGTCCATTTAATTTTGTTCGAATTGTTAATTTCATTTACTCGCATAGTTATACTGCTTTTAAAATTTCTGATTATTTCTTTAGACCAAAATATTTACATAATAATTTGTCATAATTAATTTCTAGAATATCCTGTCTAATTGCTACATAATGCCCACAAATACATACCTCATTCCTCGTTTTCATTGCTTGATCAAGATTATTAGTACGTATGTTATGATATTTTAAAAAATTATTTGATTGTTGCTTACGATCACTTGCCTGCATAATAAGTTTGTACGCGGTTTTTATGTTGGCGGATGAAATTGAATTCAACTTATATTTTTTAGCAATCTTGCAATAGGTATCTAACGTTGTTTTAATTTTTAATAATTCTTTATTCATGCTAGCTAAGACATCGGCTGTGTCGTAGGCATCAAAAAATCTAGCATCTGACCAATATTCTTCAATACTTTCTATTATTCTACCGTCCGTTCTTGATAGTTCGGAAAAATCTGGAAAGGCTACGGAAAAACTCCTCAATAAAGTTAATAATTTTTTAAATTCTATATTGCTATCAATTATATCATCCACAGATATTTCCCAATCTTCATGCTTACTCCAGGTATATGAAAATCCATCACAAGGAAAAATACAAAATATATGCCCATAACCATCTGCACCCAGACTGTTACTTATACAAAAAATACTATTTGATCGTATTGCCTTACAACCACCAAGCGATAATAATTCATCCACATTTTTTTGAATTTTTTTCGGAGTATCCAATGGACGTCTATTCAATCGTGAAGCACCTATAAAATAAACCGTTTTGGGATCTATATCTCGTGATCCGCGATATAATAATGAACTTGATTTTTTCATGTATCTTAAATATTCACTACAATTCTCCTCTATAAATCGGCAAACTTTTAAAAATCGAAGTTTATCTTTATCCCGCATTGATGCGGGATAAAGATTTAGCAATATTTTCTTGCTAGGCGTTAAATTTGCACTAAATAAGTCGCCTTCTACCGTTGATCCCGGTTTTAATTTCTTATAATTTTTCATAGGTAATTTACCCACTCTCTTAATCTTTTTCGTGATTTTAATCTCAGTTATCTTATTGTATGAATTAATAATCATTTTTAGCAATTCTCTCATTTTTATTAACAGATTCATTAAAATCATTTGCTGCTCTCTGCCGATAATCAGTTGGCACATTAATTGTCTTCTTACCATGACAATATACGCATTTTTTCTTCTTGCCATTTATTAATGTAAATCCTTTTCCATCGCATCGAAGGCAAGTTAGCTGCGCTTCACTTATCTCTAAACCCGGAGTATCATTGGAGTTTATTACTTCATTCATCCCAATTTTAATTATTTTATCGAGTAAGGTTTTATTATTTAATGCCACAGCTATATATTTTCCATGAATATAAACCTCAAACATTTTATTCAATGCATCGGTTAAAAAAAGATTAGTAAAACCATATGTTTGTGTGAATTCCCTGGCCGGCATATTAATCGAATCATTAACAAATGAATTATCACTATAAGTATTGTCTTCATTAAACAAAACGTAGTGTAATCCAAATTTTCCTGTTAAGTCAAGTGCTCTTCTACACCAGGTATATGAAAATCCATTTAAAGGAAAAATAACATATACTTTTCCGTGATTAGTCTTATCATGATCATTACTATAATTACTGGCAATCAACTTATCCGACGTACAAAAAATACTATTTGATCGTAATGCAGTAAATCCAACTTTGGATAATGCCGAATCCAATAATTCCGATGCTTTCTCATTTGAATCTACCGGCATACGATTTTTAACTTCTTTCCCAAATAAAATAGGTTCGACCGAATGAATACCACGATATAAAAAATCATGATCTTTATAAATTTGCAAAATATCTGTGCAATTAGTTTTAATAAATCTAACTATTCTATCTTCTTGATTAGGCGTCATACTTTCTTTTAAACTTTTAAAATATTCGACCTCGCCTTCATGTTTTGCGTCAGCTCTATGACTATCAAAAGTTCCGAGATTCTTACCTTTATGGGAAAGCAATCGATATTTTCCATTCTTTAATTTAACAATATGTTCGTCTAATTTTGGCGGGGATAATAATACTCGATCGAGTATTACTTTTATTTTATTAACTTTCGTAGATTTAGGGTATAACTCTTGAATGATTTGATATCTGTCTGTTTCAGAGCCGTTTGCATACATTTCACGAATCTTACTAGCAGAGCTAATATTCTGGCCAAGTATTTTATATTGTATTGCTGGAACAACTACATAATAGGCATGCTTATCAAATGTCTGCAATGGAGTAGTAGATGAAACTGGATATGGCTGCATATACGAAAGTTCCCCATTTTTCTTAATAGGAGAACCAAGGCGATCTCGATCTTTCGATGATAAACCAAAAATTAAAACGGTATTTGCTGAATCATATTTTCCAGTTATTTCGGTAGATTTATACGGACTTACTACTTCAACAAATTTATCTTCAGGAACTCCTGCTTGCGCAGCTAAAAATCTCTTCTCTGCAAATGAAAATGGTCGCTCAGACATTTTATTTGAACTAGCCACATATAAATCTGCCTTTGGAAATTTATTTTTAAGATAATTATATACTGCGGTATGCCCAGCCGACCATGGGTGAAATCCACCGGGAAATATGCAGAGCTCGTGATATCTAGTTTCAAATTCAGAAAGAAGCATTTATAAATCCTCAGTTATATTTATGAAAGAATGGCCCAAGAATAAGATCCCCTTCCTGTGAATACAATTCTTTATTAATTTGTAAAATCCATTCAGGCGCAATGTTCTTTCTTCTATAATTTTTTAAAAATAAATGTGTTTCTATCGGAATATCACCGTAAACCTGCAATACACCTAGCATTCGATGTCTACCTTCATGATCTATAACTTTAGCTGCACTTCTAAAATTTAAGTCTTCCCAGTTACTCGGAATTTGGATACTTAAAAATGGGCTTCCAATAGAATTACCATTTTTAATATATTCTCGCATATTATCTACCGAATCAGAAAAATGTGAGAAAGACGGTGTCAATGACAAAAATGAGCTCGGCTTCATTGCTACCCGCAACCCAAAATAATCTATATCTTCATTATTGGGAGTTGCACCGGCACCTCTCTTATTATCTATTTTAACTTCCTCAGATATATTCTTTGAAAATATTTTTGATAACTTTTTAAATGTATTTTTAACGCCCGAATCTTCGTATAATATTCCGATTCCACCCGCAACATTCCAGGATTTAATATTATCATCCAAATCGTCGATTAATATATTACTATTCCCAACGTATTCATCTTTATTAAAAGCAAAAATAGCGGGAATACCCCCTAAACCATTCTTTTTTAACCATAACTTTTTCCCTGCTATACATTCTTCTGTATTAGGAGGGCCCACGGGACGGCTTAAAAAAATATATGGAATTTTTCTATTGTCGAACCAAGCTAATAATTTTTTTCCATTTGGCATCCATTCTAAATTTGCAAAGAATTTCTTAATGTCGCCGTTATTAATAACATTGCTCCAATACTTATTGTTCCATCCATAGGATTCAAATTCCTCTAGCGTAAGATGATTAAAATCAGCCGCGCCCTTAGCACAATCTGCCAGACACCCATCTAGATCTATAAATACTTTGCGTTCGATTTCAGAAATTCTCATATTAATATTTATCCAATAACTCGATTAGCAACAAATAAAAAGCCTATCATGATTCATGATAGGCTTTTTATACTGTTATTTTTACTTTTTATCGATCAAAAATTCGAGCTAATGTACAATCAATAGCTTGAAACGCGGAAATTCGATTAATATCATTAGTGTCAGTCGAAGTTACTACATTAATTAAACTTAATGCCATCTTTTCAGCTCGAGTTAGTTCACTGTCATTTAATGTCCCACTAGTCGGCAATACCTTAATTAACGCATCTTGTAACACGCTTTGTTCCATATTATTCTCCTATTTTAATTGGTGTAGCTTTAGTTTCAATGTATTTGGCCAAGGCCACCAAATCTGGCTTAAGAGCAAGCATGGACTCTTCGTCCTTTGTTTCATCTTGGCGAGACGCGATTCTCGGCGTCAATTGTGGGTTTGCCTCTAGAGAAAGACCCATAGATTTATATAAATTAGTTGGATCTCCCGGGAAAACAAAAGTGCCGCAATGATTTAGTCGTATAGATGGGTCAGCAAAAATTTCGCCGCCAATTGCTCTGTAACGACAACAGAAAAGCCAATCCTCGGAAAGATATTCTTTTGTATCAGGGCTAATAGAGCAATCAAATAACGCATAGCAGAATGGATTGAACTTTGGATCTAGTCCGATATTATTAGTAAACTTTGTGTGTGGATAAGATACCATCATCTTATTAAAAACTTCCCGTTTAATAAGCATGAACCCCGTACCCAAACGACTGACAGGAATTAATCCATCAACTGATTGTAATTTACCATCCGCGGCTACATTTTCAGGAGATACATTAACAACAAAATCGGTAGGGAGATTTTTCTTGCTATATAATCCGCCAACAATATCTTTATCGTACAGCAGAAGCTTAAAAATATATTCTGGCTCAAATCCAATATCTGAATCAATAAAAAGCAGATGGGTTGCTACAGAATTCTCTAAAAACTTCGCAACGAGATGATTACGACCGCGCGGAATTAGGCTTTCGTTAATCATAGTGTCTAGTGACAACGGTAATCCAATTTTTTGCGCATACATGAAAAATTTAATTAATGATGTCGCGGTTTCTGTGAACATCATGCCGGCATAGCATGGCAGTGCAATTTGCAAATGCATTTTTCTAAGAGCTTCAGCTTGTTCTTGCGTAATATTCATTCTAATCCTTTGTAAATCTAGAATTTGTTCTTAATCGCGATTTAAACCCCAGTCATATCTTTCATTTAAAATTTTCTTAGCTTCGGCCCATTTTCTCTCTCAGCATCAGGAACTCCCGAAATAGAATGCCAGCTAGCGTTCCATCTAGTTGCTGTATCATACGCCGATAAACAATCCAATAGATAATTAGCCAGAATAAAATCAGGAGTGTTAGTTGAGTTATCAATTGAAAATGTATTAAGAAGATCGGTTAGAGATCGAATTAACGAGGTTTCATTCGATTTTTCGCAGAACCCACTTGCGCAGGTATCTTTATTACAATCACACATATAATTTTCCTAATAAGATAATTTTATTGACGATAGAATGCCGTCGGAAATATTTGAAACATTTGCGCGTAGCCAGGCATATTGGCCAGTAATTGTGTAAAAGGTATTTGTATTATTTGAAATAAAATTCGGTGTGCCAACAACTGATAAATTGTTATAAAATACTAGTTGCTCGTCTGAATCACCGGTAATTGTATTTGTCAAAGGAATACTTACCCAGGGACCGGAAGAAGAATCCCTGGATAAACTTGCTTCAATTACAATGTTCCCGGTAAAATTAGTAGTCTGAATTTGCATAGTTTGAAAACCACCGGCTTTTAGAGAAAGGCCAGCAGCTTTAACGGGTTCAGATATATGAGTTGGTTTTTTACTTTCATTACCAACGCCGCCGCGAAAATCTAATCCCGAAACCATTACAATTCCAAAATCTGTCATCGACTAACTTCTACCAATATAGTTGCATCTTCTAATAGTCCCTCTACCGCGGCCTGCAATGTTTCGATCTGATCATCCGAAATCATTTCGTGAGGATCGTTATCATTATCACGAAGTATGGTCGATAAAGTAATTGTAATGTTTTCATCTAAAATTTTTGCCATGTTATTTCTCCTGTACCGGTTTCTTAATGGAAATAGGAAAAGTATTAATTGCTGTTCCAATTACAAGATTATTACCCACCCAATCTAAATTAACAGTCGCTCCGTTTGGAATGATTCCGTTTAATAGTTTAACGCTAAGTGGATATCTAATTAAAGAATCAATAATACCAGAAATCTTTCTTGCCCCATATTCATTACTCTTATTTAGCTCGAGCACATGGCTGATAAGATTTTCAGTCGCAATAATAGTTAAATTTTTATCGGTAAGCGCAGCGATTTCTGCAATTTTTGTTTGTGCGATTTTACGATAACTAAGATCGTCCAAACTATTATATTCAATCATAGCTGTAATGCGTCCTCGGATTTCAGTGAGGAAAACATTATTAATAGCCTTTGTAACTGCACTCATGCCATTTGAGTCCGGAATAAAACCTAAATTAATCTTACTCTTTTCTCGACTGCCTACATTACTACTCATAATAATAATTGTATTTTTGCAATCGGCTGTTTTTCCACTGGCACTTGAAATAGTACCTTCATCCATCATCTGAAGAAGCAAGGTGTATAAATTTGGATTTGCTTTTTCGATTTCGTCGAAAAGAATAACCGAATTTGGATGCTTCATTAAATCGTTGATAAGTTTGCCTTCTCCTGCATCCCCATCCCCATATCCTTTATATCCAGGGGGCGCACCGATTAATGTCGCCATTGCGTGATCTGCCTGATATTCACTCATATCGTAACGAAGTAAATGCATATTCATATACGATGCAAGTTGCTTTGCGGTGTAAGATTTACCTACGCCGCTAGGGCCGGTTAGTAAAAAACTACCAATGGGTTTAGATGGATCTCGCAACCCGGCTTGTGAAATAATTAGGGACTCGGCAATTTTATCAATTGCATGTGTCTGATGGAAAATTTTTGAATTTAGGGTCTCTCGAATATTAAGAATATCGGCCGCGTTATTCTGATCAGTCGTCTTAACCAAAATGCCGGTACTAGTTTCGATCTCTCGAATAATATCCAATTTTGTAATACGCTTATTCTTATCTTTAGCAACCGTTTTACGGGCGCAAGCAGAATCGATCAGATCAATTGCTTTATCTGGAAGCTGCCGATCTGGCTGATAACGAACGGATAATTCGACTGCGGCTTCGATTGCATCGTCCTGAATACGGCATTTATGGAATTTATTAAAACTGTTCTTAACTCCTTGAAGAATTAAAATAGTTTCTGCTTTACTCGGTTCCTTTAGAGCAAGCAATCGAAACCTACGCATAAGAGCGGTATCTTTCTTAAATGTCTGGGTATATCCATCCCATGTAGTTGCTGCAATAACTTTAATATTACCGCGACTAAGTTCAGGTTTCAACATTGCTGAAAAGGCAACACCGGAATCATTTGAGCCGCCTCCGGAATTAATCTGTTGAGCCTCATCTATAAAAAGAATGGCATTTTTTTCATTAACTAATGCGGCTAAGACATTCTTAATCTTTTCCTCAAAATCTCCTCGGAAATGGCAACCGGCTAAAACCGATCCAACATCTAGACTATAAATAATCTTATCTTTTAAAGTACTGGGTACAATACCCGCATTAATATTACGAGCTAATCCTTCAATTAATTCCGATTTACCTACTCCAGGTTCCCCAACCACAAGTACATTATTCTTTTTCTTCTTCGACAGTGCATGTGCAATGTCAAACAATTCAATTTCCCGGCCAATTAGCACATCGGTAGTACCTTTAACTTTTTCATTTAAATTCACACAAAATTCAGCTAATGCGGTAGTTGACTGTGTATCAGACGTTGTTAATTGATCTAGTCCGTCAATAATTTTGGAAGTAATGCCGTATTTCTCTAGAAAATAACTAGCATACGACTCCTTTTCGTTATATAACTTACGAAAAATATCACCAAAAGTTACTTCTCTGCCATATTTTGTGGCTTCGGAGTAAGCCGAAACTAAAACTTTTTGCACCGAGGCTGTAATTTGCCCAGTCATAATATTCGGCTCGTTACTGGCAATTTTATTTTGAAGTCTAGGAGTTTGTGCTTCGATAAACTTTTTGATGGCCTCAGCCATCAAACTAACCGAAACTCCCTGATTTTCGAGATACTTCCGGACAGATGAATACGACAAACTTGCATAAAGAATATGTTCGAGAGTAATAGTTGTTTGATCTAAATTAATAGCAAGCTGAAAACTAATATCAATAAGATTCTTAATTAACGGCGATCCGTTCGAAGTAGCAGTTGGCATAATGTCCCTTTCATTTATAAGTATAAAACATTATTCATACGTAAGTCAAGAGAAAAACGAAACTAACTGAATAAAAAGATCTCCTCGCAGTTTTGTTTTTCGATTGAATAAACCAGCATCGGGTATTCGATAAATTGTTTTTGATTTACATCTTTTCGGTATCGAAATTCGGAATCGTACGCCATCGGGTCCAATTATTGTTATTTCCCCGCCTACTATACTCTTCCAAAAAGATACTCGAATTTTTTGAATTAATTTATCGGCTATTACAATAAAATCATTGGGCATTTCTACCTTAATTTTTGCTTGCAAAATAGAAAATCGATCTTCCTCTAGCTGAATATTTCGAAAACATAACGATTCTCCAGTTTTAATACCGGCAGGTATTGATAATCGAAAGGTTCGATTACCATCATTGGACATAAAATATCGTTCACATCCTAATATAGAATCTTGTAAAGATATCGCAATTTTAATCTGAAAAATTGTATTAAGACATTTGTTATATTCAAGATTCAGCAAATTAAATTTTTCTGCGGCTAGCGGATCAGTTGGATGTAAATCTGGATGGCATTCTTTTGCCAATTTTCGATAATTAGAGTGAATTTGATTGAAAAAGATAGAAGAGTTAGGCATTATTCACCCCGTGCTAATTAGATTTAAATTCGATATTGTAATTCCTTCTCAGTTTCTTGCTTAACTATAAATTTAATAGGTGGGCATAATCCATTCCAAAATTCTGGTGTGCCATCTGGCATTTTTTTTCTTAGTGCATCATTTGTTACAATTAATTCTACTTCTCTCCAAGCCAAGCTCGATCTCGATTCATGCAGGGATAAAATTTCAAATCGAAATTTGTCTTTTCCTCTTAAGGTAATTTCTTCATTTAATGTCTTACAACTACCGGTATATTTTTTCCAATTCGATTCATTTATTACTTTTTTTCTATTTGTTCTGTTTTTAATTTTTTTTCGGGTTGTCATAAAAAAGAATTTCTTGCCGATATATTTGCGATTGGTATCTATACATGTAATTTTATACACAAAGCCAATCCATTCAGTTGGATCAAAATTAAATGGAAATTCCCAATGTCCTATGTCTATTTTTTCCATATCAATATTTAGCTGAACATACCGAAATAAGAAAATAGTTAACTATTTTATCGAATTATTTACCGATTATTAAATTTTTCGCAGCTAATTTTTTATTGGAAAATATTTTCTTTTGTCTATTACGTGATTTGTAATAAGCGGCGTCTTTTAAAATTCGTTGTCGAAAAATCCATTCGTTGTCTTTTAAAAGAATAGCAATTGAAATCGTATTTGGATTTAACTGAAATAATAGATCAGTGTCATTAAAAAAATCAATTATGTCATCTCGTAAAATTCCTATACGAAAATTTTCGGTTTTGCTATAAGAAATTATTCCCTTTTCTTTTAAACTATAATATTGTTCTATAATTGACATAAAAATATAATTGGGAATATCTTGCCAATCGCAATACAGTTTAATTTCATTAATTGTATCAATCCAAAAATTTTTATCTATTTCATTAATTGAATTGTCGAAGTCAATTATCATATTCCAAAAATTCATTGATATATCAAAAAATATTAAAAATAATTGTTTTTGCAATTCATTTAATTTAATAATTTCATCTTGATAATATGATACATATTTCATAAATATATTTCCTTGTTTTGCTTTTCCGAGTGGTGGATGACAACACCAAGCGAAAGCGATATGCGAAGCCAGTGAACGACAGTGAAACATCTCATCAAATATTATTAAAATTTTTCACTGTCGTTCACTGGCTTCGCTTACTGGCGCTTTCGCTATGTGCTCTCCACAAGTCCGAAAAGCGAAAATTTTAAATATTTTTGATGAATTAAAAATAAAATTATGGTTATTTTAAAGACAAAGACGCTTGGGGCGCCTCCCGTCTCTTTGGAACAACTTCCAAACTAAACTCCAATCCTTCCTATCCCGCTATATCATTAAGATCCGGCTCTTCATTTTGGGCTTCCGGGGCTTCATAGGAATTTCAGCGGTTATGCTGTACTGAAATAAGACCGTGCGGTCTATGATTGATCTGAAAAACACAACGCAATTATTTCAAATGAGTTTAGCAATTTGAAATAACTATATCAGGATTAGGAGCATTACGCTCTCGCCTTTACCTGTCTGTCTTTGTCACTTTTCTCAAGCCATGATAGCTATATTGATGGGGGGACCCTCCAGGTAGTACTCTACCAACGACATTGGACACTAGGAGTTGCTGGGTGTTTAAGGCCAATAACCTTTGATCTAAATTGTAGGTATTGCTCCATATTTGCTACTCCATAAGTATTTTCCATGATTAATATACAATATAACATTGATACGTTAACTTGTCAAGACATTTTTTATTTTATTTGAAAAAATAATTTGCTTCTTCTATCTGTTCAACTGTAGCATTGGGAAAAAATAAATTTCTCATATTTTGAGCCATAGCCTTAGTTGGTAGATATACAATATTGTTATTATATGCTCCGGTTCTTAAGGAACTACGTAAAAGACCTTGATATGAGTGAGATAGCGTATGATGCATTAAAATTTCGTCAGCATCGAATCCGAGATCTACCATTTTTTTCTGGTACGCGGGTGGCCACCTATAAGCACCAGATTCTCCGTAATTATGTGTACCAACATAGGTGTTTAATCCCTTAACTTCAAACGGCATAAAAATAGGATTTTTAATATGGGTAAATTTATTACCTTTATTATTCTGTAACAAAATTTCGTTATCACCAATTGAATTTCCAACTAATAGATCGAATAATTCGAAATTGGTAAGAGTTGGTTCTATAAGATTTTTTGAGTTGTAGTAATTTTTACTCCATAGACTAATTTTTTCGGTCATCCATTTGATAGTAATAGGTTGATCGTGCTTATCAAATCTTTTAGGAATTACAAACTCTTCAATTGCAATGCCTTTTAACTTAAAATAGGCTATGATTTTACTACGTTGAATTTCTGCGCCCATTAAATAAATGTTTTCAAAACCTTCAAATATGTTGGTATTTAATTCAGCCCACATTTCGGCTTCGTAATTACCAAATTTAAAAGCTGTCAATGATGCAGTATCCGCATATATTTTCATATTGGGATTCAATATCAATTGAATAAATTTTTGGAATGGCGGGTAAATAAAATCGTCGCGAAAGCAAAGAGTTTTTAAAAATCGCTGATCTTCTTTTGAGAGACGTTTTCGCTTAATAGACGTGTACCCACCGGCATTTATTTTGCAGGTACTAATTTTTTCAATATCTGCCATTAGGTCATTACCGAATTCATAACTTGATGCATCGTCCGAATCAAAAGTAATGAAGTCAGTTGGTTCTATTTCTTCATCAACAAAAACAGTCCAATTTTTTTTATTCGGAAAATTCAAAATATTCTTAAATGCCGCATGTGTAATAATAAGGACTTCGCATCGTAATGGTATTGTTAGATATGCATTGATTGCCTTAGTAACACCCATACTGTCATTTTCCATATAATTGATAATTTTATATGGGGTATTTCCCAATCGTTTAGCAATTTCGTATTGCAAATCGGTTGAGGGGGTTACGAAAAGCACTCGTTTTTTGTTATTAACGAGTTCTTTAGATAAGTTAACAGCAAAATATGTTTTGCCGGCCCCGCACAACGAATTAATATATCTTATCATCGTTTGATTATAATTGATTTTATGCCGAATGTCAAGCTATTAATTCCTTGATAAGTGCATTGAATTTTTCTTCCGCCAAGAACATACATTTTCCAGTAATTAGTATTTCATTACCTGATGTAGTTGCCTTTAACAAATTATCCTGCCTAAATGAATATAACGAAGTAAACTCGTTGGGATCCATGTCTATAATTTTAGGTGCGTATTTTGAATATTTGCCCTGATCATAATTCGTATATAAATCTTGCATCGTTTCTGACCATGTGAACTCGAAGTTATTGAATGGGAAGGTTATGAAAATTTTTCCATATCTATTTGCCACAGATCTTTTATTTGTGCAGAAAATACTATTCGATCGTAGAGCCTTAAATCCTGCTGCTGATAATTTTTCATCAAATATTTTTTGTTGTTTAATAGAAAATGACATTGGGTGCCTATCGGCAACCTTAGAAATAATAAACATATTTTCTAATCGGTGTGATCCGTGATAAAGAAATTCACCCGAAGATTTGTAGAAATCAACAATTTGAGAGCAAGATTTGCTGATAAATTTTTTAATATTATTGAGGTCTGGAGTAATTTCAAATTCTCTCATTAATATCCTATTGCTATCCAGAACGCAGTTTCCCCACTACCACCGCAAATTATATTAAAATGATCGGAATCTGTTGGCGCTGCCGCCATTGGTTGGGGTACTCCTAGTGTTACACGCGGCCCGTTATCGGTAGCAACCATTCCAAAACAAGCATGGGTAAATGGGGTAGTAAAGGGAAAATTTTGTGTAGTATTATCCACAAGTGACGGAGTCGTACCCCATTGCAAGATTAGGCCACCCGGAAAATATTGATATCCATTGCCGCTAAGAGCATGAGTTAAAAATGAATTAAGATTGTAGTTACCCCATGCTGCTAATGCCGAGCCTGCATTTATAAGCGGAGATCCTACAGAAGGTGGCGCTGCCGTAGGTAATGATATTTGGCCCGCACCTCCTTGATTAATTACCGTAGTTCCTTGAATGTGTAAATCACTTTGCGCAGTAACTAGTGCGTCTAGAGTTGAAACACCATCTACTGAAAGTTGATTTTGTACCGTAAGAGTGCCATTAACAGTGGTGTCACCAACCGAATCAATTGTTAATAGATTAGTGCTGCCGCCAAAAGTTTGAACTACAAGAGCTTTTGGTGCGGTCGCGCCGGGCTGTATTGTTACATAACTTGCCGTTTCCGCTCCTGTAATCAGCCCGCCTAGTATAGCAGTACCCAATACAGAAAGATTTTCTGAAATTAATAATGATTCACTAATAGCAGCCGAATTTGCTACCGTTAACGGACCAATTATATTTGCACCGGTTGAATTTACATTGCCTGCTATATCAACAGTATCGTAAACTTCAATATTTTCAACATTTAAAGTATTTGGAATTATTACATTCTCACCCGTGCTATCTAATGTTAGATTAGCAGTAGCGGATAAAATACCATTTTGATTAAACAATACTTGATTATTACTGCCAGGTACAGTACTATAAAGCGAATTAGCTACAACTAAATTATTTATATACACGGTACCAGTTATATTTGCTAATTCTCCTGCAACCAACGTGTTTCCATTAGTAGCATAAAGAACATTGCCATTGTTAACCGATAGTACTGTATTGTCATTAACATCAATAGACATGCGAAGTTGGTCATTGTCGCCAATTGATATATCGTTGACGTTATAAATTCCGCTGCCGGTAATACCGTGCGTCGGTGAAGTGACAAAATTTATGCCGGGTCTAATATTTCCAAACCCTGCTATACCTGGACTAATGAGATTATCTGAAGAGACAATAGCAATAAGATTATCATTAGCATATAATTCTAGATAGATAATATTACTATTAGACGCTAATGCAGTTACCACAAATCCTTCTAGCCCGGTGCCTTCACTTCCCGGAGGCCCAATTAAAATCCATTGATTAAGAGTTATATCCCATACAAAAAGTTGTTTATGTACGGTGTCAAACCATTCGTCACCTTCTAATGGATTTAATGGGGCTACCGCGCCGGTAGTAATAACACTTATTGGTTTGAAAATTGTTCCATTCCAGAACTTAATGATATTAGAAACGCTATCGAACCAAAATTGTCCTATGAATGGATTTGGGGGAGGGGTAGAGTTTGCAAAATTTTCAGTTATTCTAACTAAATCTTCATTTAAGACCGTACCGAAACCTGGATATTTTTTTCCGATAAGAGTAAGGCCGCCATAAGCAGATACCATTTGAGAATCGGGGACGTTTGTTAAAATATTTCCATTAGTTAAATTTACTTTATATCCCATTAGTATTCCTTATGCCGCGAGTGAAGATAGTGTTGATATACGAATCGTATAAGTTATGTTAAGCAGACGATTAGCGCTTTTTAAAACGGGGGTAAAGATTACATGTGTTAACAATTGCCCGGAACTACTAACGATTCCCATTTCGTCAAATGCATATTGGCTATTAATATTATTTGAATTATCAAATGCTATTTGATTAGCCGGCTCACCGTAATTTAACATACATGATATTACCATATCTGTATATGCTTTCCCGGGAACATGGTCGTACGTAATATTATTATCTGTTGAATCGGTATCGGCTGAAAAATTATTGTTTATTATTTTGCTATACGTTTGATTATATAATGCTGCGGCTGTGCCAATAGTGTTTGGAGGATTATAGGTTATAATACCCGAACTGCTAACCGTTGTTCCGCCATTGCCGAACGCTAATGAATACACAAATCCAGTTTGACTATAGGTAGAAGCATTAAGCGGCCCACTTATGAGACTTTGTACAATAGCGACAGACATTGTTTCAAAGTTAATAGAATTTGACTTGTCAACTAAAATTTCTTTGGTTATTGGGTCGATAATTTTAAGATGACCGCTTAAAATAATATTTTCGTTTTCCATTTATACTCTCTGGTTAATGCATATTTTACTATTTGTTAGTATTATATTGCCGTTGTCTTTTTTTTCGATTATAATTATCTTAAGGTGTTCAACCGCAGTAATAATCGGAATTTCATTTGGCTTCATCATATATTTATGCCGGGATAAATGCACCTTGTGAAAGCAAAAATGTCGAAATTGCAGAATTTGAATTAGCTAATGGAACATTAGCCGAATCATACCACGAGGTTGAACCCGGATTCGCGGTAACTTGTTGGGTGAACGATGCCACCACGATTTGTGAATTAGCTAAATGAACATTTGGTATACCTGTGCCGGAAGTGCCGCGCATTAATCCCGATAAAATATTACTTGTTCGATTAATATATAGATAAGTTATACATTCGCCATTTATAAAAACTTGCCCTCGAAGATTAGCCGCTAATACGGGAGTTATAAATTGATTGGTATTTTGAACAGATATAGTTGAATCAGTTGAATTAAGATTGGCAGTTAATGTGGATACCGCATTTGCTCCTAGGCTATAATACGTAACGTCGCCAGTTAAAGTAATAACTACATTACTATTTGCCGGTATATCAGACGGCAAAACTAAATTATTATTTTTAATGGACCAGCTAGCCGATGGAAGACTTATTCCATCGATTTGTATAGTAGCTGAGTCATTATCTAATGTACTCCATGGCACTTTATAGATAAAGGAATTTGCTGTAGTAAATTGATAAGAATCGAATGGGCCAATCGAAATGCTATCTTTGAAAATTCTATAGCCTAATAATAAGGCATTTGCGTTAAAATAAGGATTAGCTATATTAGAAATTGGAGCAGAGATATTTGATATATTTGAACTTAAATATGAACAGTTTGCATTTTGAAAAACATCGATCTCTAGAGTATCAAAAATTTGTCCCTCTATTCGTTCTTCGGGAGCATGACTAGTCATGCTATCTACAAATCCTCCACCGTAAATATTAATATCTTGCGCTCGGGTACCTAAAGTAGTATCCGTTGATAGACTATAAATAGAATTTTGCTCGTTTAAAGTTACTACATGCCGCGCAACCCCTTTTGTTACTCGAATATCACCGAATTTTCCTAATAATGGATTTTCCCCATTTTTGTTGGCGCCAATAGTTAATAGCGCCGGACCATTGGTCCGATTAAGTACCTGATACGGGGGTATCGAATTTGTTATTAATTGATCGGGAATACTAATTAATGCGGTAGCAGCGTTACCTTGTAATACTCCGTCTAAGAATAAATAACATTTGCTGTCTTTACGTTCAACACTAACAAAATGGGTAGTAGTTTCAGAAACTTGATTCCCTAGTATTGAAAATAATATCTCGCAGGCCTCTACTAGAACAGTTCCAGATACGATTACATCGCTAGACAATGTTACATTTCCATTAATAAAAGTATATTGATCGGTAGCTAATAATGTGCCGTTATAAAATATTTTAATATTACTGGCTTCGGCTCCTGGTAATTGGAAAAAATTGTTGCCGCTCGAAAGAATTATTGGCCAGCTACTTTGAAGGGCATATGTATTAATATTTCCATTTTCCAATAATGTAACGAATCTAGTTTTTTTGTATAAATCGGTAGCCGAGGATTCATTATTAGTAATTTCGAATAATGTTTGCGCCCCAATGTGGCTAAAGGTCTCGACGAAAAATTCTATCGTGAAATCTTGATAACCAAAATTATAATCGCTATCGCCTATCGCTCTTGCGTATCCGTTGCCCACTGTTCCTCTTATTGATTCAAAGTTAATGCCATTATTAAGCTGTTTTGTGGTTGTATATTAGTATTTAATAGAGAAGAATCTATTTTAAGATTCGACCCATAATTGACTAACTCTAATTGTTTTTGATTCCAGGATAAATCGTTAATATATGTTACTGAATTAACCGCTTCGAAAGTAATAGTTGGACTAGCCTCGTTATTTAACGATTCAAATCCATAAATTATTGGAGTGTATGGTAAATTAAAATATGGATCTCCTGCTAAATTTCTAGGGAATGGCTGATTTGGAATAGGAATTATTATTGTTCCCGGCGTATATCTAGTAATGCCTGTCGTCCATCGTAATTCATCGAGGTATCCAGAAAAAATATTTGCACCTGAAATTTCAGCTCCTATAGTTAGACTTGAATCCGAAAAAATTGGTAACCCAATATTTGCGACAGATTCGTTTAACATTCCATTAAAATATATATAAAGATTATTGCCGTTGCCCTGTACAGTAATATAAGTCCAGTCATTGATAGTTACTGGGAGAAGACTAGATATGAATGCATTACTTGTGTTTTCACCAAAGCAAATATAATTTGCACTATTTTTATAAATAACCATCCCATTATTACTAGAATTATTTAACCGGGTATCAATCAACGTCATAATATTTGAATTGATATTTGAAAAGTTACAGAAAAATTCAATAGTAAAAATATTGGAAGTATTTCCTAAATCATTTATATCAGGACTTGCTTGATTTGCCGTTATATACTGGGATGATGCGCCCCCAAAATACCCGGACGAATTTCCAAACCTAGCATTGACCATAGATAATCCTGTATTAGTTATAAGATTTGGATGCCATGCAACATTAAGAGATGTAAACTCAGAATCGTCATCTATATCATATAGAGATCCGGTTGGAATTGAGTACGTTTGAACCATGTCTCCGCCATTAACAAAAACACCTGGATACTCCACGTTATTCATTAATAGTCGCGCCTGATTTGCAAACATATTATTTGTTGGTTCATATAATGCTGTAATTCTATTCATTGCCGTTGATTCAGCAATAGAATTATTATTTGCTATATTTCTTTGGAAATTAACACTAAATGTCGCGCCGTAACCAATAGAATTCACGGTAATATCAGTCGTTAACACATTTGCGATGTTGGACGGAAAAGAAGTATAATATTCGTCTTCTGCGGGTACTAATGAAAAAGTTGATATAGAATTATTATGTGAACTATCAATCGATGTAACTAATATAGTTGCACTATTTGAATATGTTCCTCCTTCCAAGTTTAATAGGTCAAATACTTTATAATGCTGTCCGGAGTTAACTAGCTCAACATTAGCAACTGAAAAAATTGCACCTTCAACGAAAGCGCTATTGGCGGTATCATATAAGACCGAGCTAACAGGATAAGAAACATTCGCATCTAGATATTCGATGGAAGAACTTACACGATCAAAGCGCAATGTCGTATCTATTGACCTAATAAGACTACTATTGTTAATGTAATTATTGTTCCATGCTGAATAAACTGGTAATTGTAAGGTTACTGGATCCGAACTAACAGATCCGTCTGGGGTTCTAATAAACCCGTTAACGGTATCTATTACAGGAAGGAAGGGAATAGTTATATTTCCGTTGGAATATACAGGAATATTATTACCATTTATATAGGTATACGCGGTATTAAACGGTATTCCGTTATAATTTGGTCCCAGTACGTATGGATAAGTTGGTACATTATTGTTATCAACTGTAATAAAATATGCATAAATTCCGTTTGGATATTCCGGGGTAACACATTGACGACCATTATTTTCGTCTAATGTACCTAAATTAGCAACATAATTAAAATCTTGAATATATTTGCCGGAAGGCGCCGAATAAATTGCTAACTGCAAGCCGTTAACAATAGGTTGCCCACTCGCATCTAATCTAGGGATTAATGACAACTCATAACTACTAGTATTTTTAATTATTCCCCCGGTGCCATTGGCATTTGCAAATCCGTATGGGCCATAAATTGGACTACCGTCCCATGCATATCCTATTATTGGGCTATGAGAAGAAGAATTTTTAGTGTATAACAAATACGGATCCGAAAAATATTGAAAAACACCATTTTCATTTGGATAACCGGCACCGGGGTCTAGACCATCTTGTATTGCTTCCCATACCGAATTTATTGTTAATGTTTGTTGATTTGCTATATTTCCTAGTTGATAGAGTGTTTCGTTTTCACCACTGTTGGAGCTATAAAATGGAATTCCATTTGTAGCTAATGCCTCTGGCCCGTTAACATTAATAATAGTGGTAAATGTAGTATTGGCGGTTTGAATACTTTGTGGAAAGCCAAAGGACCAATTTTGCGGTTCTACCGCGGTTTCATCATCTACCTGAGGAAAGTTAGTTGCATAATTTGGTAACCCATTACTTGTAACATAAAAAGAGGTTGCGTCTGCGAAGACGCCGGTTATATTTGAAAACTGGCTTAGTTGTAACAGACCATTTGGTCGTACGTTATTAGTATATTCTAGAACAATATTTGCATAATTATTATCGTATTGTGCAGGTAAATCAAAATCTGATATTCCTATATTTGCATAATCGTCAGATGTGTATGTATCATTGAATTGACGTATTCGAGTATGGAATGGAGTAGTCTCTTGAATAAAATTTTCTATTGTTGATTGATTGTCTGGCTCATAATTTCCTTGAATATTAAGACTACGATTTGTATAATTCACAGATACGAAACTAGTTTTAAATAACCAATCAAGATTTTTATTTTCAGACATAATATATTGGATAACCGCATAAAATGCCCGATCGGCAGCCTTAGTAAGATCATCGTTTCCAACTAAAATCATGTCGTTAAGAATGCTGGTTATCATTCTAATTTCGAGATATGGATCATTATCAAATGGTTCCGCGTCAAAGGAAGACACATCAAACCCAATGCCAGAAGAAATAAAATCATAAAGATTTGGTAAAAATTGAATAGAGCCATTGTGAATTAAAATAGGTTCTAGTTCAAGTATATTTGAATCTAAAGAATTTGCGGTTGCTAGATATATGCTACTATTACCGTTTTCCCCATTAATTTGAACAACGTCATTAAGTTTATAGGTAATTTGAGGAAGATCACCGATTGAATTTAGGCTGTAAGTTGGCTGAGTCGAAATATAATCTGGGGAATACCAATCAATATATTTCCAGTTCTTACTAAGATCATATAATTGCGTTTGTACGATTTGCCACTCACCATTTGATACGGCTACTATTGACCAATAATTATTAAGAGTAGAATCTTCGGTTAATAAAATTCGGTAATTTTCAGGAAAAAGAGTAATGTCTAGTTGATTAAGAATAGTTCTATTCGACAGTTGTTGAGAAAAACCCGAAATAGGTAATGGATCGCTCGCGCTTAATGCAGATATAATTGCGCTAGATGTCACTGCTAAATTTGCTAATTGTGAATTAATAACAGAATAATAAATGTCTAGTGCTGTTACTCGATTAACAAAAATTGATTGAACCGGGTTTTCTAAGATTCCGGTTTGCTGACTACTAGGTAATGTAATGTCGGGTACTAGAAGGTCGAATGAGGTAACTCCAGTTAAACTATCGATAAATTTTTGATAGATTGGAGTGTGATACCATGACTTTGTACCATCGTTACTAATTAACGCAAATTCATTGTGGGGTTGATTATCGGCAGATTCTAGAACATAATCTATATGTAAAATAACGGTGTTTGCAGATATAAATTGGTTAATATTCCACACAGCGACGGCATTAGTATCGATAGCCGTTAACATAGGAATTCCAGAATTTGGAATATTTGCCAAGGCAGATATTAATTGATCAGTAGACATATCATGTCTTGTACCGGGCAGAGTTTTATCATATACCCAGAATCCATAGGGAGCATTAGATGCTGCGTCAAATGTATATGGACAATTGGGGTCGGTTATATATCCGTTTGCATCCGAACTTGAATATGCTGCGGGTGGAACAGCGCTAGATACCCACTCATATACTTCGATTTGGGAGTTTGGGAACCATTGATTCCAATCAGATGCCCGTTGTGAAATCGTGCCTAATTGTGCATTTACTGTCTTAAGATTTTGTGTCTTGAACCAGGTTTTTCCTAGTTGAGCGTTTCCCCATTTTTCATTACCCGGGCTAGTAAAGGTGTTTTTAGATTCAATTAATGTCCATAACTTACTGTTAAAAACGCTTCCACTTTTTCCAGCGTGCAGGGCTTGATAAAGTAATCCACCGTAAAGCACACGATCGCTAATGTTATACAATGCTCCAGGCATCCAATTTGGAATATTATAAATTGCTGGATCATTGTCACATATATAATCTAAATTTTCATCAAGTGTACCTGGTAATATGCCAGATGATAGGTCGACTACTTCTAGATCAACTAATTTAATTTTGGTAACAGAGTCATAAATCCAAGCTCTGCTTATGCTAGCCGGGTCAATAGGCAGCTCTTGTGAAGTTTCGACAGTCCAACCATGCGATAAATTTGTATTATTAAAAATTTTTATTGTTTCTTCGGGATTTGCCGAATCGGTAATAAAAATGTTTTCGATATTTCCAGCATATATTAGATTCGGCTGAACACTTTTTTCTAGAATAATATTGTTAACAGGGGTAAGCTGAATTATATCCTGTGTAGAATCTACCCAGGTTCTTTTCGTTGTTAATACCTGATAAATTGTAATATTTTGAGCGGATTCAGTTGTTAATTCTATAAACTTATTTTGTAACCCATCAAAGTATGTACCGTCCAAAAAAGAATCTTCGGGGTTTGGCACGGATTGATTGTTTATAGTTTTAACGGTGCCAATAAGATCGGGTCCTAACCATTTGGTGTTTTGTCCCACTTGCTGAAATACAGAGTCCGACGGAACAATAGAATCAACCAATACGAATTTACTGAATACGCTTTGACTTATCACAGATTACTCCCTCTTCTTATTTATCCCCAATTATTGAGCTTGAATTGCCATATCTCTAACGGACATGGCAGTTCACGATTTAAATAATGCCTCTTAACGGTGCAGTCGTTGTCATCGGAGAGAAGTGATGAATACCAGGGGGGATAATTGGCGAAATATTCCCAAGGTCGCCGCCGGAGTTCTTAAGACTCCACAATGCTTGAAAAATTGATGTTGGCGGGCGATCTCGAAAAATATTTCCGGTAATTGCAGGCGGAGTAAAAGTAATTTCGGTATTTGTCCAGGTATATGGAAAATTAGTTATACCGGTGGATTGTAATGTTTGATCTATAAATAAAATCAAATTATTATTAGCTATAGATGCTGTAATCCCCGAATAATTAGATAAAGAATTAATATCATTAACCAAAGTTAATGCATCAGTTCCAGATCGAGTGATAACCCAATCATTTACATTAAATGACGGTGTATTCAATACTAAATCTGACAGAGGAATACTTTTTGTAGATGCTAGTTGAGTATCAAGTGAGTACAAATAAATTGCTCCTGTATTATTGTTACTACCAGGGCTGCCTACTATTAACTGATTATTCTGTACGTCTAATGACATCCCAAAATAGTAATCTGTACCATTTGGCGGCTGTATAAATTGTGAAAGTGCGAAGCAAAATCCTTCGATTTGAATGACACTCCCCGCTAATAAATTAGGAGAAAAACTAATATTAGTAGGATTATCACTCGGATATGAGTATTTCGAAGGTGATAATAATTGTCCATTAACAGTTATTGAAGAAATAGATGAAAATGGATTTATTGTTGTTATGTTGGCCGTAGCTGCGGCTTTATAAGTTTTTTCAATAACTCTATTAAAAATTATAATTCCACCAAAATTACTATTAAATTGTGGTACGCCGACAGCTATTATTTCTCCTGCTGCGTCGCACGCCATCGATGTCCCAAACCCAGAATTTTGTCCCGTCGGATCAATTAAACTGCCTTGAAATTTATAATATTTGGTTAAGCCAGATACTGAAACAATATCCGAATCAGAAATTATTATATTTGGATTAATTATATTAATCACATTACCCGAAGATATACTATAATCAATTCCGGGTACTAGAATATTTGGAATAGCATTAGGATAATTTAAAACAATTTTTATGCTATATTCATCTAGAATGCTGTTATTAACTGTAATTGAATTACTTGTCGTTGAAAGAACTGAATATGAAAGTAACGGAACCGTTTGCAGTGAATATACTGCTATACCGGCAAATCCCGCAGCGGTCATAGATTGAATTGAGACATATAACCAATTATTATCACTCATTGCAAAATTATAACCAAAATTTGAATTATTTAAAGTTGGCATGGTAACACCATCGCCGCTTAAAATTTGAGTGACAATTGGTACATTTAAGTCGTTTAATTGAGTAATATATACCTGTCCAATATTAGTAAGAATATTATTGTATCTTGTTGTTGCTGAGATTGCTCCTATTCCTTGATGGCATATAACTTTTCGGCCCAAATTAAAGGTTGTCGGATTTAACGGCTCAATTGCATATATTTTAGAATCTAACGCAGGTAGAGCAATATTATTTGAAGTAATTGTTTGTGATAACACTCGTATTTCTACTTCTCCAAAACCATCAGCCGATGATGGTTTTCCGGACCATATCATTTGTGAAGCAGAATCATAGAATAAAGAGGCAACTAAATCTTGATTAATTACATCCTCATATGCTATTTCGGTGGCATATGGGGTAATTAGTGTATATGCTGCTTCACCAAAAGAATCGGTTGTAACATATATATGATCGTCAACCGCTGATATATTACTTTCGGCTATAGATTTTCCTCTTAGACTTCGGTTAGTCCATATTGACAATTCATCCCACGCCGGAACGTAACTAATATTTGAGATATTTGAATTTGCAAAATTACCTACAATCGTTAGATTTGCATAGCTATTTGCAGTAGGTGCAATATAGTAATCTAAAATTTTAAAAGTTCCTCTGATGGAAATATTTGAATTAGTATCAGAATGATCAATAATAATAACATCATTTTTAACTACTCCGATATCCGTCGAAATTCCAAAACTAATAGAATTAGATGTTAGTTGGGTTATAGAGTTTATTTTTGTGTTTGCTCCGGTAAAAGTTATAACATCCCATTGATTTGGTCCATCGGCAAGTGTATTAGACTCGATCCAAAATGAACCCTGATTTTCAGCGATTTTTAATATATTATCTTGTGAGGTGCTTTGCATCATTGTCGAAATATTTGCAAAGAATAATGATGCTTCATCTGATTCGATAAATTCTGGAATTTTTTGATAGGCCTGAGAAATAATATTTTCTGGTAATATTGGCCCGCCGTCAATGAATTTAGGATTGGTTAATTTAAGATTACCATAATTTTGAATAAAATCATTCTGCCAGTTAGTAGATTTTTCATATAGATTAAATGGAGTAACTTGAATTGTTGAGGTATCGTTGATATCTGGAGTAGAGACAAACGATATAACCAATGGATTTTGTGTATTGGTTGAGGGTGGAAGACTCACGTCACCATATCCGGTTCTAGCTGTGGCACCGTATTCACCGACTTTCATTGCGTATTCTTCATTTAATGAAACCTGGGTGTTAAACTTCGAGGTAGACCCGCGTCCGTAACTGTTCAGCGCATTTACCGTGCCTTTTTCTTTAATCCATCCTCGATAAAAATTTGTTTGCCCGGCTGGATCGATGCCCAATGAAGATAGCCAGTCTCGCTCGACGTACCCAATAGTGTTATTTCTTAGTGTCACTAAGTCTGTTAAATATGGTCGATAATTAATATTGTATGCATTACTTAAATCAACAGCTTTAAGTGATAGGTTTGGTAGTAATTGATTTGTAAAAGTTGTAGAAATACGCTTAAATTGACTATATTGGAAAGAAGCAGCTCCTATAATGTCAGAGTTCGCGATGTAATTAAAATTTTTCCATTTAACCACTGCACCCAATAGATAATCTTTATTTGGAATCCAGGAATCAACTTGATTTGTTGTTAAAATAAAGCCAGGAATATCTAGAGAGCCAGTCCAGTTGGCTGTTTTCTGCCCAGATATTAAGAGTCTATTTTGTCGCGATCCAGTGACGGGGTCGTAAATTATATCATTAAATTCTGAAACATTATTAATAACAAATCGGTGTTCATAGTTAACAATATTTGCAGCGATGCACGCAAATACGCTGCCGTCTTGATTTGTTATAGATACTGTATTCCCAGTTCTATATACATCGAAATATTTAGGATCAACAGAATTACCATTTACATCGAGAACTAGACTAGACAGTGGATCCGATAAATCATATAAAGTTCCGGACGTTGCTGTGTATTCAATTATTGCAGAACTAGGATTAAGAACTAATGATAGATCATTGCTTCCCCAATTAACTAGACTCCATTTAACAAATTGCAGAGCCGCATTTGACCAGTCGATTTTATCTTGATCGATGTTTACATTAAATGAAATTCCATTTGTTAATAAAAATTGACCATATCCTGCAAGAAAATTAATAACCGATTGCTGATCCGGCAATGTTGTATTATAAGGTATAATTGTTGTTTTACTACTGAAAATAGCAGGATATGTAAAGTTATTATTTCCAACTCCCAACGGAATCGACGCCGCGGTGGTGGCAGCGGCATAAATGGTAAAGTATGGATTATTACGATTGTATCCAGTTATTTTATACCCCGTATTATTGCCGGCAATTGAGATAATTACCCCACTATAATTGATTGTACCTACCGGGGTGCTAGTATTAAGGAACAAGGAGTAATCGGCATCCGGGATCATTTCCTCGGCCCCGACATCTGCTGGGTTGTTCGGCGAAGCAAATACCGATAAATTTTGAACATCGGTAAATCCTGCCATACTGTAAGCTAATTCTACAAATGTAGAATTTAATGTTGTTCTTAATATAGAAGGATCCTGCCCATTGCGTCGAATATATTCTACTGAATAATTAACGATGCTATTAACAGGGGTTGCATCGACGCTATTAATTATTATCTGATTATTTGAAGCGAAAAAATTATTTTGAAATTTAAATTGATATGCCCCGTTCGTTGGGGTATAATTATTCATATCCCACGTGGTACCTAGCATGAATAAAGGATTTTGAAGAATTAATGCGCGTAATCTTGAAAACGGATATATGCTACTTCGTTTCCAAGCAGTTTCTACTGGGCCGCAGTCTCCATAAATAAATCCATCGGGTGAGGAGCTATTATTAAATGTTCCTACTACTGCCTCATTAGGATTCAATAAAATACCATTTTCGTTCACGGGAATAACATCCAGCATTCCCACTCTGGTTCCATAACTACTAAGGGAAATGCCATTTGGATTACGAATAATACCATTTGCAATATCATTCCACATTACATTATTTTCGCCGGTATATGGTGCTGGACCATATGTTGCATCCCACCATGACGGCTTAATCGACAGATTAAGCATTTCCCATGGACGAGTATTTACATTCTCGGAATTATAGAACCAATCATAAATTCCCCTCCAGTATCCTAATAATGGTTGCCCAAATTTATCAAGACTTGAATTCCAGTTCCAGGTAAATAGATTATTCTCGTCGTAGAAATTATTATCTGAACTGATATTATATTGTGCCGTCCATTCATAAAACATTCTTTGCGAAATATTTAATTGTTCGGCTTCAGAATAAACGCCGGTTGCAAATTTACTTGTTTGATGAACCCGGGTTTCTATAATATCAACCCACTGTTGATTGTTAACCTTAAGATTATTATATACACGTAATTCATAATCCAAAAGTAAATTATCACGATAATCATTGAAGCATTCTGTTATGCTTCCGTCATGACCTTGAATAACTTTTCTAGGAGTTTGATATGTATAATCGATATACATTTGCGGAATGAATGCCGCAGCAAGACCTAACTTAGTTGGAGTTGCCGGTATGAAAGATCCACTAGTGTTGGAAATCTCATATATATTAATTAAATCTTTTAGGTTTAATGTTCGTAATATAGTTAGTATATTATCTGTAGTTTTATAATCAATTCCATACGTAAGTTGGGTTCCATTTATGTAAACCTGTAACGATTGATAATTTGAAGCATTCCAATTATAAACTTGTGTTAAATTAAATGTAACAGCTCTAACATTAGAAACTGTTATCGACGTTTGCTTCCCGCCCCAGTAACACATATCGCTTGAAGCCCAGGGTTGGCCAGATGTGTAAATCGAGGCAATAGTCTGTAATGCGGTATCAACCACCTGTTTCGATGATAAATTTTGCGCATTTGAAATCTGGGAAAACGTATTAATTAATTTTTGTTTAAAGGAAATATAGTCTTCACCCGCTGATCTAATAGCCTGATCTATATCAAACTGGGGGTTTGTTAATAATAGGGCTGGCAAAATTGGTAATGATTCTTGATATAGCATACTTCCAGCAACGCCCTGATAAGAATTAAGCTGTAAGTCTATTATGCGGCTAGAATCATTTGCGTTAACCTGGCTTGTAGTAGCATGATCTCTAATATTACTCATTGTTAATACAGGCAAACTTTGGCCTAGAGGATTATTGCTAAATGCCGAAGGAACGTCGTACCAAGCATTTGTTATTGGTGTTGCACTTTGAATTTTAAGAAAAACAACACTATTTACAGAGATTAGATCAAATTTAATGGTAACAACAATTTTTTCACCGAGTTGGACAACGGTAAATTGATCGGCTGATAGTTTGGTGCCATCTACAAAAATCTGTGGTGACAATCCATTTAATAATGTTCCAACCATTCGAATAATATTCGATCCAAAAGCGACAGTATTTTGATATAATTGCCTATCACCGTTAACATATTGCCACGCATCATATATTGATTCATCATGGGAAATCGAATCAATTTGGTGCGCTCTTCCTATAATAATGCTTTGCGGATTGGTTCCTGTAGTTAGATAGGAAAAAGTATCAGATACATAATTATTTGTAAAAATAACATCGTTTAGATTGCCAATTGGACCATATGACAGCGGAAATCCCAATACAGAATCATTTAATCCTACTCCAATTTCATATGAAAAAAGACTGCTGCCGGCAAAATCTGAATCTGGATAAAATGAAACATTAGCAAGACTATTACCATTCAGATCAAACACATCAAATAACGGCGCCTGATTAATACCGGTTTTATTCTGCGAGGATACAGCCCAATTTGATCCGTCAAATATTATTGTCTCATTGCTGCTTGTAACCAATGTACAATTATTCTCGACCGCGACTTGCGATGGGGAAAGATGAATTACAAAGTTATTTGTATTATTTGGATCAATAAAATTAACGGTATAAAGTGTTGCTCGTACGTTGCTGTTTTTGTCGCCGGCAAAAATTACACTATCACCAGATTTTAGTGATGTACCATTATATGAAAAACTAGCTGCACCTTGTACAATTGAAAAAGCATTAGGTGTGTAAAAATCGACGTATGTAACTGGTGATAGACCAATTCTTCCCTGATCAAATAAAACTAAAGGTATAAATTCAATTATTGGCCGATTTGCTGCTATGAAACTCTGGGGAGTATTTTCCAAGGACAGCGCTGATATTATAGCATTGACTGTATCTTTATGTACCCATAAGTTTGAGCGACTCCATAAATTAAGATCTGGAGCAGAACGGTTTATTGTCAAATAATCAGGAGGATTATTTTGATCGGCGGCAAACGAAGGAGTTAGAATGTTTGTTAACGGAATTAAAACAATTTCTTTTCCAACACCTTCAACAATATAACTTACGTTAGCAATTGATACAATCATGCCGTCTAATAATGTTATATTATCTGATGTTATATAAGAAATATGGCCCTGCACATTATTAATAGAATCATTAATTTCTATGCTATTATTCCAGTACCATGCATTAACGGATTGAATATTATCTACCGGTTGATACAGCCAATAATAATTTTGATAATTTATTAATTTGTCGATGTCGACAAATCCCTTCCAACTATACATTCCGGAAGTTAATATTCGAGCCCAGTCAGATACGATGCCATCTTTGTTTGAGGTAGCATTAAGTACATCAATAAAATTAGAAATATTGGTTATGTTATTTTGGTCGTCTGTCGTAACAAACGCTGATTCTAATTGATAATTCTGCCTAGGCGCGGTTGACTCTAATAGGTAAGAGCCGTCTAGCAATGTGCCATTTTTCCATTGTCTTCCGATATAACCATTAAATCTAGATAGTTGTGGTGGGGAAGTTAGCACATCTAACGTGCTATCTAGAAATCTTTTATTCGGACGCGTTCGTAAATATGGCGGTAAAAAATCTATTGTTTTTGATATTGGCATAAGTATATTTATGCTTTGAAAAATAGTAGATTTAGAGCCTGTTAATGTAGTTACCTATTTGGTCTAAAAACAAGGATGGGGGAGGAAGTTTCATTATGGACCTACCTGTGCTCCAGATGTAGCTGATCTCCACGTTCTTGATCCAGATATGATGACTGCTTGACTGGACCTCAGCCCCCGACACCATGCTTGCCCAGTAATTGGATGGGTGAGAACCGCTCTCCGCAGGGACAGCCGCCGTCAGGATCGTAATTCCGTCGCTGGCGTAGACCGCTGGGGTGCCGATTGGAGCGAGAACATTAACATCCGTCTCCCCGGTGATTCCCGCGCCGTTATCAAACAGGAAGCCGAAGTCGTAGCTCCCATCCGAGTTGCTCTGCATAGTTGTGATTCTGTCTGCCATGATGCTCCTTAGTTTCCTTCGCAGTGATAGAAGAGGTTGCCGGTCAGTGATGGGAAGGTGAACGTCACCGCCGTGTTGCTTTGTGCGCTGTTGTAGACGTTGGTTGCCAGCGTTGTACTCGCGTTCGCCGTGCAAAACGCCGCATTTGTCCATCCAGAATTGGCAAAGGTGATAGTCACGGATGTTGCCGCGCTCAGGCCGGTGATCTCGCCACCCGCATTGGTGGAGTAGGCCGCGATAGTTCCCGCTGAGGTTATGGGCGCTGTTGCTGTGATGTGCTGAGTGCCGTTCAACCAGGTTCCCACCGTTGCAGTGTTGCCCACCGTTGAGGTGTTGCTGCCGTTCCCAACTGCTCCGTTGCCAATCACATTTTCATTCGTGTCGCCGCTGGCCTTTGCCTCCGTGTTAGCGCCTAGGTAGACGCTGTTTGAAGAGGTTGCGTTGGCTGTCGAACCGTCGCTGATAAATTGACCAGCCTGGTAACCCTGCGCGGAGTTGTAGTTGCCGGTCGTGTTGGAGTAGAGGACATTGTACCCCTGCGCGGAGTTGTAGTTGCCGGTCGTGTTGGAGTAGAGGGCATTGTACCCCTGCGCGGAGTTGTAGCTGCCGGTCGTGTTATATGTTCCGCCCCCGCCCTCGAAAATGTTGTGCAAAGAAGCCAAGCCTTGATACAGCATGGTAGTCGATACTGCGCCAGTCGAGTCTTTCCCCGTGTACGAAAAGGTTGTGATGGGGTTGATCTTCTTTGCGCTGATCGCTATCGTCCCGTTAAAAGCCGCAGTCGGCGTGTAGGTAAGCGAAGTTCCATTCGCCTTCGGACTGAATGTGAGTGTGCTGCTTGCCGCCGTGCTGCTGGTATACGTCTGTGCTGTCCCGATTGCGACTGTTACCGTCCCACTGCCCGTGTTGCCTGTTATTCCTGCCGAAATCTGGTAAAAACTTCCACTCGTAAATCCTGTGCAAGTCAGCGGTGCGGTCGTTCCAGGTGCAACGTAGTTGGGATAAGTCCCTGTCCAGCCGGTGCCGCTGCATGTTCCGCTGGTGGTCAGTTCTGGTCCAAGCGAGGCGGAATCTGTGGCTGATGTGGCTGCCGGAGATGTAATCGAGCCTACAGTTAGGATCGGAGTGCTCAAACCTCCGATTGGAGTCAGGGTCCCCGAATCGTTCAGCGTCATAAGCGACTGCCATGCAGTTCCGCTGCTATTCGGAGCCCACCACTGATGGGCATAAGAAGACGCCCCGGTATAGAGTCCCGTGTACCAGTCTGCCTCTCCGTTTCCCGTGGAGGCGTTGAAGCCCGCCATTGCCTCAGATTGAGACGCGAACGGAAGCACGCCACCTGCATAGAGATTAGCGCCCCCGACGCTACCAAACGAGCGGATAGAGCTTGCTTCCAGCGTGATTGTATTTCCATATTTGCAAACTCCATTGTATTGATTGCAAAAGGTGTTAGTACCTGTTGGGTCGGTTACAGCATACCCATCAAATGATCCGAAAAAGAAGTTTCCTGCATTAGTCGTCGTGTTGTTGATGACGATCCCGTTGTTCGTGTCCCAGATAGAGAGGTTGGTCCAATAATTCTGCTGCCAGGTGCCCGCTCCATCGATTTGGATTCCAATATCGCCGGGGATCAGGGCCTGAAAATTGTCCGCGATAAAGTTATTTCGTGCTATCAGTCCCGTCGATGTCGGATTGATTTCCGTGCCGATGATCGAATATGAATCCTGCACCCCATTAAAGCTTACCGAGTTGATGAAACCTGTCGTTGTGGCTGTGAGGTATCGACCGTATTGAAAGCCCTCAATCGTCACATCGTTGAACGCGACCGTGTAAATCGACTGCGTAGCCGCGTTCGTTGCAGATATATAGATCGCAGTGCCCGTTCTGACGGGATAGGCGGTGAGTTTCGAGTGCTCTAAGGTTGTCTGACTTCCATCGCGGTAATTGTCAGTATAGCTTATGACTTCGCCAGAGAATGCCGCTTGATTTGAGGCGTCAAACCAACATCCGGTGATGATAGAATTGTTGTTCTGAATCACCATCGTTTCAGCGGCGGTCGTCGGCTGAAATTCCTGCCCAAAGTCGCATTGTAACTTCTGGCCGTTCCCTATAGTAATCTGCGCCATTGGGAAGACGCCTGTGCCAAGTCCGCGTGTATCGCATGTTCCTTTTCCAGACGGCAGCGCGGCAAGGCAGGCATTGATCTTTGCACCCACATCTGCGCCGGGAAACTGTGCCACAGAATAAACTCCATTCACAGCGCCAGCCGCGACGTTGCCTGAGAACGATGCGCTGGTGCCGCTGAGTGCGCCGGTCAGCGTGCCGCCAGTGAGGGGAAGATAGCTGCCGCTACCGCCTGCGCACCCCGTCGTTGTAAGCGCCCCGCCTGTGCCGTTGGCGCAGACCGGAGACGTGCTGGGAGTGATGTTAGTAGGAATAATCGCCGGAGAAGACATCGATCCTGGAACTAGAAAATTTCCGCTTGGATCAAGCGTCGCACAGAGAGATGGATTATTGGACCCGTACATGCAGTACCACTTGAAACCTGCTGTGTTGAAGGTTTTGAGATAAGCACCGAATGCTGCGCCCTGCTGGTAATAGTTTCCACCAGCACCGTTTACCCCGAAACCGTAGCCAGTTAGATTCTCTCCAGCGGAAGTAACCCCATTATTGAGCAGAGAAGAGTTAGTCTGAAAAGAAGTCGTCGCCGTTCCATTCGTGGCTGTACCAGAAGCGAAACTATTATTACTGACGTTTCCCCATATCGGGCTGAAGTAACTTAAGCTTCCAATCGAAGCTGCAAAGGTGTTTGTGTTTTGAAATACAGCGCCGGTGCCGTCTATAGAAGCGCCTCCGCCGATGAAGCTATTTTGTATAAAACTTGTGCCTGAGTACAGAATTCCGACACCACCAATTCCGCTCGGATTTTCATAGGTATAGCCAAAAAACGTATTATTAATCGCATTGCCTAGAGTAGGATTGCCCGTGGCATTTAGTTCGATTCCAGCCCCGCTTCCGGTAGCCTGCACATCTTCGAATATATTATCGTTCACCCACCCGTTAGAAGAAGCCGATATATAAATGCAGCGATAACCTCCGTAGCAGCGGATGTGCTTGAATGGAATGAAGGCAATGCCATAATACGAGGCGGTTGAAGATACATAAATGCCATAACCGCCCGGCTGCCCTTCGGCAGACTCCGCACTCACATTGAAGTTGAAGTCCTCAACTCCCCCCGTGGCACCATCAATAGAGTTTTCGTTGATTGTGATTTCCTTCCCGGTATAAGCTGCTGTGCTAGGAAAAGTAGTATGAAGGCCCTTGATCGTTCCGTTCGGTCCCTTTAGGAACATGTTCGTGGAGTTTGTCGAAGGAAGTACATTGGTGGCAGGATCAAAGAGCAACGTTTGGGAAGGCCCTGACATGCTACCCGGAGCAACATGCACCTGCGCCGCAATATAGATTGTTAATGCTCCGTAGCATCGCGCATCCACTGTGCCGCCGCTAGAGATGTCCGCGAGAGCCGCCGTAATCTGCACATCGGCGGTCGCCCCAGCATAAGAGCAGGAAGAGACAATACTGTTCACAGCGCCAGCCGCGACGTTGCCTGAGAATGTGCCATTACCAGTGGACCCGTCCAGGGTAATCGACGGTGCGATCGGAGTGCCTACCGCGAAGGTACCAGGAGCTGTTACAACCTGCGAACTACCACTGCCTGTTGCGGTCCATCCAGACGGCAATCCTGTAAAACTAGAGCAAGTAATTGCTCCATTAGATGCGGTTGCTAATACAGGACAGTTAGCCGCAATGCCGGCGCCAGTAAAAAGATTTGCCCAAGCTCCTGCGGCGGTATTTGCTCCGGTTCCCCCATTATGGATGTTAACGGTTGTTATATTTTGGGCAATTAAATTAATGGGCAATAAACATAAAAATAAGAATAATAATTTTTTAGCTAACATAATAAGCCTTCAATATAGAATTTGTTTGCGGTGCTGTAAACATAGTAATAGTAGTTCCCGATAACGTGTAATCGTCATTTTGTGATAAGACTACCCCGCCTAACGTCAAAATAAGTGAATCCGGCGTTGACGGTAAAGATGCCAAATTAAAAATTAAGTTGACACCATTTATAATGCCGGATACCGTAGTATTTCCATATACGGTTGAACTTCCAGTAGATATTAAATACTGCCAATAAAAAAAATATAAATTATCGTCCGGCTGCGGAGCTTCTGTAAAAGTAATTGTGCTTCCGGCGATAGAATATCCTACCCCAGGTATTAATGGAAAATTTTTCCATACAATTAATGTATTTCCCATCGGCGTGGATGGAAGATGAAAAACATTATTGCTTCCATCAACTGAGCCGGACGGAACTCCGGCAATCGGAAGACCTGAGCCGGAACTAGTTTCCGTTGAATTAGGAACAGTAACAATTTCGGTGTTGCCAGAATATGGGGCGCCGTCGACGATGGTTCCATTTCCAACAAATAATCGTTGAGTATCTACAGCCCAGCAAAGTTCACCTTTCGCCAATTGCGGCAAATTCTGCTGAAGGCCCGAACGAATTTGAATTCTAGAATTTTGCTTGATAGCCATTAAGATTCCTCTCTTATATTTATATCCAACTCGCAAATGTAAAACCAATAACTAGAGTTAGTAGATATAAGCGAGTTGTGTGGCCTGCCGCATAAATGTGGCGGCTCACGTTAATGAATATTTTTTACAAAGAGAAACGACCAATCACTAAGATTGGCCGTTTCTAACTACCCGCGTTTAAAAGATTAATTTCTATGGACGATAAATTGCAACAGAAGTTGGCGTTTCCTTAAAAGTAACACCGGTAAGGTATGCCTGTTTATTTGTGGCTTCTAAAATTTGCGGCGCTAGTATATAGAAAAAATGTTCTGCCAAAGATTCCGCCGTAGGAAACTCATTAATAATATATGTTTTACCAAATGCAGTTTTTCCTGACCAAAACGAATGTTGTCGAACAGTTTCCGTAATTTTATTTACCCAATCAGAAAAGATAATGCCCTTAGCTGAGGGCAAGGACTCTTCATATGCCAGACCAACATACTTCGCATCTTGTAAGGAAATAATCATGGCATGATCGCACATTGCATCAATATGGGTCATCATTAAATTTTTAAGAATTCCATAATCAAGAACCATTTCAGTTTGCGGGCCGCTACCGAATAACTCACCCACCATTTCTGCAATAATCACACCCGAATGCCCGTGACAGGATGAACATTTCCCTGGTCCGCCTTCTGCATTTTGGTGTCTTGCCACTCGGTGGCCGTAATCTATTCGAATTTCTTTTGAAATAATATTCATATATCTCCTAGTAATTTATTATAGCATACAGTTACAAAAATATCACATCAAAATTGTACCCACGCAATTCTTTTTCTGGATCAGCAAAAATAACGGTATTCCCATTTGAAAATGTCATACGGTCATTCCTATTACTTTCCAAAAAATTCGCCGAAATAAAGACCGCCCACACCTTTAAATTCTCTTGAATTATACTGGGTAAAATACCGCGGTTCTCGCAAAATATAAAAATAGGTTTATCCGAATTACTTAAAATATACTGCTGTAGTAATTCAATCGACCATTCACCAGGAAAGAATATCTTTGATGAATATCTCATTGAAAATGCAAACAACCTCGACAATTGGTGTTTAATTCGATTTTCAAGATGAGTTAACTTTTCATCATCCCAACTATCCGGATTAGAGAACGGCGATAATAAATTTAGAAGAGTTTCAATTTCTTCCCTATCTAATTCTATTTTCATATTATCCTCGAATCTTTCGAATCATTTCAATATGCAGCCTTCCTAAATTAATAGCATCCGTTACTGCGCTATGCGGTTTTCCTTCGAATGTTAAATGAAGATATTTTAACGCATTTGCTAACGTCAATTTTTTCTTGATCGAATAGTTACTTCGAAAAATAACACCCAAATCCCAAATACCGGTATTACCCCAAGGATTTTCAATATTATCTTTTAAACATTGCTCAATGATAGCATCATTGTCCGATCCCCATGCGTAAGAAACTTTTCCTCGCGGAGAAAATTCATTTCGAATGGTATTCATAACATCCGAAAATCGTCTCCCTTCTTTTAATAATAATTCTTTTGTTATTCCGGTGAGGTTAGTACAATACTCAGATACTTCAAAATCTTTATAATTCGGACGAATATAATAATTAGCTGTTCGAGTAATTTTCAAATCGTATGAGTCAATTTCACATATACCGACTTGAATGATATGCTTCGATTGGCCCAATGGGCATTTTCCATCCGGCCAGCATAACATTTCTAAATCCATAAAACTAATTTTTTGTGATGATAAATTCTTTGTCATTACATCTTTCTTATTCAGATAATTTCATAATCAATAATGCAGACTTGGCTTCGTGAGCAGTAATATATCGATCCTTCAACCAAAACCAATCTTCAAGCATGTTAACTTGAATACCAAATGTATTGCCTTCGGCTGGATATATTCTAGTAGGATATGCGTTAACAACGGCATCTGATAGATACCAGGTTGATTGAAGTTTTGGCATAATTACTCGGATAATTTCATAATCAATAATGCAGAATTGGCTTCTGCTTCAGATGCAAACGGGCCAGATCGTACATACCATTGTCCATTAAAATAAGGACGTATACACCATCTAATTAGCCCGGTTATAGTTTTATAACTTTCTATCTTATATTTCATTCTGATAGTCGATCATCTAGTTGATCGCTCACCGTGGCAATTCGGCCATAAATATCTACCGTGTCTATCCATCGTTCTAACGGGAAAAAGAATACTCTATGCATACGGCAACTTCGTATTTTATAACAACGGTTGGTATTAGTACACGCCATTACTATGCACTCTTCTCGCGTGCGAGCGGAAAACCTATCAAAAATATTGCCGTATACTACAACCCGATCTCCAATTTGATATTTTGTTTCATTCATTTGTGAATCCAATCTGTTTTATTATTCGGACAATTTTAAAATTAGTAATGCAGCTTCCGCTTCTTCCTTCGTTGTATATAACTCTGGGCTAAGATAATACCAGCCGCCCCGCAATATTGAATGAAATCGAGTTTGAATTCCATACCAATTACCCAGCTCTTCTATTCGATATTCTCTAATTAATTTCGGCAATGGCTGTATCTCGGAAAACGTAAAATTTTTGCACATCTCAATTATTAATTTGGTATCAAGATTCATTCGGATAATTTTTCTATCAAAATATAATTTTTAGCTTCGATTTCAGTATCAAATACTCGTAAAAATTGGGCGAGCCCTCGATAATCTAAGCGATAAACTAGCCATCTATCGCATATTAATATAGGTGGCAAAATTTCATATGTATATTCAGTATTCATACAATTTGTATACCCCGTTTCTTTTACATAGGCGGGGTCACCCTACGGCGCACAGTTTTTAGGCTAGTGCGAGCTCGCGATTGCTAATTTTTACAGGGTACGTAAAAATCTTGGTCGCGCCATTGACGATTGAATCGGCAATTATACATATCATTTTTCAATTATGGGCGAAAATAACAAAGACCCAAGCCGTCCACATGACTTTCATTTATCCGTCGAAACCGTGACGCGCCCTAGTAGAATACTGGGGTGTAACACCACATCCATCTAATACGAAACTATCTAACTAGTTCAGTATTCTTTTGGACGCGCGGAGAGTTGAACTCCGGTCCGCATAAAGAAATTCATGCTTCGTACGACTCTAACTTATGCAAATTTTTTTTCGTTGATCATAATTGGTTTCGAATACAATTCTTTCATTACTTTTGCATAACCGACTGAATTAGTACACAATGTCTTAAGATGATCCCGATATAATCTTTTTCTGAGTATTGCATGATGCCCTTCATCCAAATTAGTTAATAAACCACCATTAGTTAAAAGTCCAAAAATATCGATTAATTTAGATTCAGCTTGAAATGCTTCTGCTTCAGTTAAACTTCCTTTAACTCGAAATACTATATGCTTTTCATTTAACGAATTTATAGATTGCAAAATTTTTCGATGTGTTTCATTTCGCCGCGAATTTTTATCACGATCATTTACTCCTTTTCCTATATAAAAAGGAACATACTCCATACCCAGGCTAGCGGCAAACGCGTCTTTTGCTTTTTCTAAATCAAGATCAAACAATGGATTCAAGTGAGCATACACAAAATATTTCTTTTCGTTTGATAATTCTAAATCTTCATAAATCGAGCTAATATCGGAATTCCATATAGAATTATATGCTTCGAATTTTGGACCCTGCCTAACGATATTCTCCGCTCCTAGACCATTCTTTTCTAACGCTCGAATTCTAGATTTTAAATATCGAACTTTACCTTTCAGCGAATCAATCGAATTCCAATTAACCTTAATATTCACTTTTATTTCCTCAATATTTATAGTATACAACAATAATAAAAATATAGCAACAACTTATTTTACATATTGCCCAATACTAACACCTAATTGGCCGGTGTCTGATGAATTCAAACTCTCTTTAATTTCGATTATTAATTTAGGTATATCTAACAAGTCGGAATCCTCTAGGAAAAAGCACTTAAAATCTCCGGCATCATTAATTTGAAGAGCGAGCTTATCTTCCCAACCGGTGTCATTACTACCATATCTAGCGTAGGTCAATACATGATGGCAACGCGCCGGCGGCGGAATATCGGCTTCTACTGCTTTCAGAAAATCGATTAAAAATTGTCGCATATCACTCCTAATATTAAGAAGATATCGAACGTTGGTATTTGCGCCTTACAAATATGATACACCTTAAATAAGTCTAATTTAAGAATATTTGCAATCGGTGATACTCCATTCAGGATATCGATTTCTATCCTCGAGCTCGATACCATCTTAATTCTTTTAAATCAACTGCATAAAATCATATTATTTTTCATATTTAAAATTGGGGGCGCACGAAGCGATAATCAACATGCGCCGCCTCCACCACCGAATCAGAAAGGATTCGGACTTATTACTACATACTTAATCTTTCGAGCAATAACCAATCTTCTGCTTCCTTTTTTGTAGAGCACGAATGAATAACCGTAGGAGGAATACACTCGTCGCATGGATTTCGACTATTTGAAAAATCGTAGGTTTTAATAACGTTCCATTTATTATCTACCCGATCATCTTTAACGATCTTCAAGGAAGTTTTCACAATGAAGTGGTAATTCACCTCGGATTTATCACACCTATTCAAATTTCATACCTTTCTTGGGAGTGTACGTCACCAACCAGGCATAACTGCCATCTTTATTTTTTGACAAATTTAGATATCCGGCAACTTTTTCTTTTCTGAGAGAATCAATAAAATCAAGGGCGGCCTTGGTCGTTTCAAATTCAGATGTCTTCTGCTTCATAATATCCTTTCTTATTCTGATAAGCTTTCGATTAAAATCGCTGATTCGGCTTCTTTCAATGAATCATATATTGCATATGTCACCGGGGGCAATAAGCATACCGGTTTTTATATCATAATGTTTAATTTCCACAGGATATTTTTCATTTTCCTTCGGCAACAATTTAAATGCGGCGCGATACCCATCCCAGATAGGCGGCCTACAAATCTTACCAAATGCAAAGTTTAAAGAAATTTTCTTCTTACCTTGCATATCGCTTTCCCGCAGGAACACCAGTTAACCACGCAAGATTAATTTTTCGAATATTGGAAACTTGCTCGCCATTATCTAATAGACCATTCCAGATTGCGGAAAGCTCGCGGGCTGTTTGCTCGGGTACATCAATTGCGATAAATTCATTTGCTGCGCCATTATAAACATCGAAGGTATCAATGGGCGCAGAACTGTTTTGCGCAGGTACAACAATTACATGATTACCTGCTTCACGAATTTTAATAGCGATTTCAGAATCAATTTCGTTCATCCAGTTCATAATGTCCTGCTTCCTGTGATTTTACTCACATTACCAGTGTAAACTATTTAGCATGAAAAGTCAAGCAACATCCCAAAATTATAGAGAAAATCGTTCAATCAAATTACGATCTCGAATAAACTCTTCGGCTTCCTTAAGAGAATTCTTCCCATAAAATCGATAATACTGAACTACTATCCTCCTACCGAAGGCCGAAGATTCGTCGTCCGAATATCTAGACTGAACTACAATTCGATATAGTGGGTTTTTATTCTTCGTTCCTGTTAGTTCGTAAAAATCAGGCATTTATTCCTCTTCAAACAATTTCTTCAAAATAGGTAATGCACGACGATAAAACTTGGCGCGAACACGCGCATGATTCTTTCTCCAAAGAGCTAAAAAGTTTTCGTGGCGGTTCGAGTAATTCGGCGTTCCATATAGTTGCACGTTAAATCGAATCCGCTCAAGAACTCGGGAGGCCGCCTGGTCCGCTAATACTGATCCCAGGCCTTTCGATGTTACGTAATTTTTTCCGAAACACGAAACAACAACGGTCTTTTTAACCTTCATATTTTTACCGTAATGACTCATTCAAACACATCCATTTCTGCCTCAGTAATGAGGCATTTATTCCTTTTCATATCCTTCAAACCACGGACCCATTCGGCGAGTTGCCTCCTTACCAGACGGGGTTTGCGTGGTCGCCGAACTAGTATCTTCACGCTTGCACCATTCTTGTGCTTGCTCCAAAGTATATCCTCGATACATGGTTCGTTTCCGCTTATTGGAATCAGCATAATACCGAACGATTTTGTAGGTTTCAGCCACAGATTATACCTTTCCGGAAGAAGCGGTAACCAACGCTACCGCTTCTTCCCTTGTAGTAACTACGCCTTCGAGTTGAGCAGTTTCGACCGCTTCTAGCAAAGTCTTGAATACCGGGCCTGCCTTAAATCCCATAGCAAGCAAATCGTTTCCGGTGAGCAAACGAACGGGATGAAGTTCATCCTTCATGTTGTCGCGAAACCCACGGCAAAAATTGTTTGCGGTGAGATCGCCATTACTACCAAGGCTGTCAACCCGGTTAAGTTCAAGCAGTTCAGAAAAATTTTCCATACGAACAAACCGCTTCATCTTTGACAACGACATCTTTTCCGTGTTAAAAAACCGCATATGATTTTCAACCAAAGACGACACCGTGCCGACAACTTCATTTGAAAACCGAAAATCACGAAGCAGCCGTTCAGCCATACGAGCCCCAACGTGCTCATGCCCGTGAAACTGATTATGTCCGGTCTTTTCATTTGTCTTTGCTGTGACCGGCTTCCCTACATCGTGAAGCAAGGTTGCAAGCGCCAACGTAAGAGAGCAGCCGGATTCGAGCATAGAAAGCATCTTCATTGTATGCTGCCACACATCGCCTTCCGGATGCCACATTGAATTCTGCGTAACCCCATGCATATTGCACAGTTCCGGCATAAAATGAACTAGCAAACCGGTGGTGTCCATTGTCTGAAAAGCTACCTGTACATTACCGCCAGTAAGAATCTTTGCCAGTTCACCAGCAACACGATCAGCGGGCAAAGTCGTAACATCCTTCGAACGCAATGTCATTGCGGACACGGTAAGCGGATCAAGCATGAACCCCAAACGAGCTGCAAATCGAACGGCTCGCAGCAGGCGCAAAGCATCTTCTTGAAACCGATCGCTAGGATTGCCGACCGTGCGCAAAACCTTATTTTCGAGGTCGGCAAGGCCATTAACAAAGTCAAATACCTTGCCCGATTCGTCCATCAGAAGTGCATTGACTGTAAAATCACGGCGCTTAACATCTTCCCTAGGATCCGTTGTAAACTTAACAGAATCCGGGCGGCGATTGTCAGAATACGCACCATCCTCGCGGAAGGTTGCAACTTCGAACTGCTCACCATTCACATTAACAACCGAAACGCCAAAATTCTTACCAACCAATTTCGAGGTAGAAAACAATTCGGTGACCTGATCAGGAGTTGCACTCGTGGCCAGATCCCAATCATGAACCGGAAGATTCAACAGTGAATCTCGCACGCAACCACCCGCGAAGTAGGATTCAAATCCCGCATTCTTAAGGGTGACTAGTGCTACCATCGCATTGTGATTCATCTCAACCATGCTTAAAGTATATCAACTTTCGGTTAGTTTGTCAAGAGAAAATTACTGGTTGAAAACAAAGGACTTAAATCACCCCAGTATGCCCTGATTCAATTCCGCCATACCAGACCACAACGGGCCCATATTGGGGCCCTGGTGGGGGAATTATAATATATCGACCCTTTTAAATCAATGACTTAATCGGTATCGTGGTCCTCATCGTTGGCCTTGGCAATAAGATCTCGCATAGAAGTCTTATAACGAGCGGGTTTTTCATGCTTTGGTGTGATTGCAAACGAAGCCTTAGGTGTACCAATACGATCTCGGGCATTCGATTTCACTTGAGCAACAGCACTGAAAACATCCTTTTTACGCTTCGACATTATTTTCTCCGATTTCTTAAGGTTTTATAAAGAACAAATCCAGCAACAATGCCAGCAAAATTAGCTGCTCGTTGTTCGGGAGTCCAATGAAAACATCCGGCCAATTGGCTAATCAAAAACATCAAAAAACCAAAGGACACAAGCGCAATTCCTCCGAATACAATCCAAACAATTGCACCTAAAATTAAATTCATTTGATCTCCTTACTTAAATAAGTATAACAAATATCAGTCTAAATGTCAACCGAATATAAAGTCTTTGCTATAAACTGTTTACAGTTCTGAAATCGAAAGTTCATTTAGACATTGAAACTCTGTGCCTTCAATTGTCTTTTCCCAGTCGGCATGGTAATGCCCAAAATTCCAATATTTCGGCTGATATGCCGAAAACATTGCGGACAGTGCTTGCCCTGTTCGAGTCGGATAAACTTCCGGATTGCCATACAATGAATGCCGAAGTAAAATGTGCGCTGCTACTTTCGTGGGGCAATCATGTGAGAGCACAATTTCTGGTCGTTCATTGATATAAAGTTCAAATGCATCTTCGAGTTCCTTAATCGAAAGCTCTTCATCGTACCACCAGGTTAATCCCGATCGGCGAAATCTTTGATCGATACTCCAAGCGCCAGACAAGTAAAATACTTTTCGATCATCGATAATTTTAACACCATAATCACCCAGATAATTGGGGTGTGCTCTTGCTACTGCGGGGTTATCATGATTTCCGCGAATAAAATAAAAATTTTCAGGGAAAGTTGGAAGCGTAGATTGCCCTGGAAAACCGACACCAAAATCCCCCACCTGAATAATTGTCTTGCCGGGATTTTCCGTTACAATCTTTTTGCATTCCTTAAATTTTCCATGTACGTCACCAATTAGCAGCATACTTTTTCCTCTCGGTATAAATGTTAACGGAAATATTTCCGATAGTTTCTACTCGTGAAATACCGGTGATTCGATCTCGGGCGGAGCCCCGTTTTCATTTGAAACATGCTTCCACGTTAATTTACCGGTTCGAATTTCTTCCAATGCAATCTTTGGTAGCCGGCAAAAAGGTATTTCTTCTCGGCCCGGATTAAATTCTTTTGAAAGTCCATGCTTAATCGACGCTCCGTTGATAAGCTGATTTGTTCGGGCCATTACCATTGTTGCCAGCAGATATCTACTACCAACCTTTTCTAAATGTGATTGGATTGTTTTGATTTTTTCTTTTTCGTTTAACATTTTTTCCTTTTGTTATTCTGAATATACTTCTTCGAATTCAACCTGGTCGTAATACGGATTAACAACTAATTTCGCCATCGGATACCATTGTCCCTTGTGCAAAAATCTATCGTCGACTACTACATAATTCGTTAACTTTTCAAAAAATTGCGGAAGATGTTTTACAAAATATTGATGCAATGGAATTGCAACCTGCCGCATTGAAGGATGTGCAGTTTCCGGTGTTCGTTTATAGAAAAAATTCCACCAGCTACCTAAATTTAGACTTGCAGCATATTCTGTCTTCACGCCTTGAGGAAGCCAATACCGAGCCTTTTCTGGGGTCCACCCACGAGTCCGCCATTTTGCGTATCGGGAATCATCGGCTCGTGTATCACTAACAAATTCTGCCCAATCATCATTGTTATCTGAGGAATATTCATTAACCCACGGTGGCAAAATATATGATGCACCTTTATTTAACTCGCCTTCTTTTGCATAATCAACGTACCTTGTACTTTCCTGCAGGTAGGCCGCCATTCTGTGACGCACGCCTTCGTGGGAGACTCCTCGATCTGTAATGAATGTCGACGAAATCATTCGATGCTCGGCAATTCCGGTATGCCGATTTGTATTGAAAAGTCTACCGGGAAATGTGAGATAGGAATCATCGGTCATTCGACCTTCTGATTTATAACACTTTCTGGAAAACATTTCAATTTTCTTTAACATGTGTTGCGCCAATGTCATTCCATTAGGCAACAGCATTTCGAGGTCGTCTTCGACGATAACAACGGGTTTAATGATTCTCATATATAATGTCCTTAGTTCACAATTGGTACCCATTTACCAGAAAACCATGTGCCTGGATTATACCATACCGATGTAGATACGTATTGCTCAGTACGCACAAGAGATAACGAACGACTTCCGGTATTCAAAAATTTGCTGCAAGCCGGACAACGGTCGTACGGATCATACCCACTGCAACAGTTCCGATAAAGATGTGCGCCACAGGCGCCGCATTGCATAACAAATCGTCTATCCATTTAAATGGCCTTCTATTCCGGTATTTGAACTAATTGCTTTTCTAGAAAATCCCCACAGGTAAGACAGGTATTCGTGTAGAGCAATACATGCCCATCTGACCGTTCGTTATACAGTGAATCGCGATATATTCTTACAGATTTAAATTCCGAAACAAGTTTCCATTTATCTTTATCAAACGTATGACGATGCGGCGATGCGGTTTCAATCAATCCCCAAAATAGCTTCATATGATTTTTCCTTGAATTACCATAAAAATAACGGGCTGAATCTGTCAGCCCGTTATTTTAATTGATTTTCGAATTAGGCTACGTCGTTGACGGTTGCAACCTGGGGAGTGGAGGTTAGTGCAGATTGCGCCTTGGCGCGGATCGAATGACCCTTGCGAGCGGAATTGACAATGGTAGTAACCAGCGAGTCGGCGGCAACCGGACGCTTCTCAATGGGCTCAGGACCTACCGGCTTGACCGGCGTCGGAAGTACGGGAGCAACCGGCTTCGCAGCAGCCTTTGCGGCCGCCTTCGTTGCCTTCTCGGCATCCTTCACAATCTTTGCATTAGCACGGGCGAGCTCCTTCGCTGCCTTTGCCGCGGCACGCTCAAATACCTTCGCGGCCTTTGCCGTTTCCTTGGCGAGCTTCGCAGCAGCCTTCTCTTCATCGGTCTTCGTTGCCTTGGTAGCGCGAGGAGTGCTACGCACAACCAATGAAGTTTCCTTGGAGGCAAGTGCTTCGAGATTAACGCCCACGGGCTTCGCTTCCTGCAGGAATGCAATGGCATCAGTCTTGGTCATAGGATTGGGCAGCTCGACCAGTACAACATCGGTGTCGCCATAACGCTCCAGCATCTTAACACGTCCAGCAACGTCCTGCGCGAAACGCGCCTTGTAGGAACCGTTAGAAAGTGAAGTACCGGCAACAGTGAACAGCTTTGTGTCTACATTACTCATAATTGAATTTGTCCTTTTCGGTTGGGGCGCTGCTTTGCAGTCACCGGGTTAACTTTTATAACGGAATGATCAGTCGTCATTTCCGTTACGTTTATCTCATCAACATAATCAGTATAGCAAACTTGGATTTACTTGTCAACCGTTACCTACCAAAAATTACAGAAAAAAATCCAATTACGGCAGATGTAATTACGCAACACATCGCGGTAATGGGAAAGTGTGTTAATAGTGCGCACGCTGAGGTAAGCACCAACACCTGCGAACACCAGAGCAATCGATTTCTCATGAAACCTCTTTCTCATTCACTAAACCAATTATAGCAAAATTCGAATACATTGTCAACCAAAATTTATTCGGGAACCACTTCCCCGATAAGCCTAAACTGCGAGAGCCGGTCTTGCGCAGTGATTTTCCCCATCGAAATAGCTCTAGAACGATCCGCGCCATACTGAATTTTGTTGGGTTCTGCGTCGGACATATTGCGCCATGAGAAGCCAGTCACATACCAGTTGCAAACAAAGGACTTATTTCGCCCTTTCCCACGATACATGGGAATCTGAATGATGAACTTTTTCGGGGCAACTGATTGATCCGGCATAGTTGTTCTCCTCACTGAAATAATTATAGCAAATGACGATCACGATGTCAACTGCAATTTTTACATCGGTAAAGTGTTGATTTTAAAGGACCGATTTCCTGATTTTACCCCAGCAGGGCCCCAATTAGCCTCTGGAGTAGCATTATATTGTCGAAAAAATTGGTGGCATTTTGGGGCAATATAAGTCCTTTATTTTCAACAGATCATTTTTTGTGTTTTCCGATCATTTTTCGCTTGCATTCGGTACCGAACTTTGCTATACTTATTTCAGTGAGGAAATAAGATATGAGCGTAGGAAAATACAGTCCGACCGTAAGCCGTTGGTATGCCAAGGATCAAAATTGGTGGGCAAAAAATGGCGGAGGACGCGGTAACGGTATTAATCCTGAATGCTACGATGACGACGAAGGATTTGATTCGTACGGCTATAGCGAAAACGGCGAGGGGCCGGATCGTGCGGGCAATACCGAAAGCGAATATTTGTGCGGCGGCGAATGGGATGAGGATGATTATCGTCATCCGTTGTATGACTCCGTTTCCGACGAATGGTGGATGGGAAAGCAGAAATATAAAAATCAATTGTAATTTTCGGTTGACAAGTGATCTGATTTTTGATACACTTATTTCAGTGAGGGAATGGATGAAAGCTAACGAAAAGGTTGCTGCTCAGGTGGTTGGTTTTGTTGCCAAGATTCAAGACGAAACGAACAAATATTATGCCGAAAACTTCAAGAATCTCACGCCGTCCATTATCGAAATTTCTAATGGCGGGAAGTTTTTTAAGGTCATTAAAAGTGACCAAGGCAGCAGAAGCGTTTATTGCTTCATTGACAAGCAAGCCGGCGACATCTACAGGGCCGCTAGCTGGGCCGCTGCGGCAAAGCATGTGCGCGGAAATATTTTTGATGCCAATTTCGGCTGGGGAACCGCAGTTAATTTGTACGGTGCGAATTACCTTTGCTAACTCAGAAAGGAACATATGACAGATCCGATTATTGCAGAAGGACCACATTCAATCACCACATTTATTACCTCGAACGTTAGGCACCTGGAAATTGTTCGATCGGGAGATTGTGAAAATGTTATTGTATTCACGGACAATAAGTGGCTGAAAATCACTGCGTTCGTTAATAGTGCAAACGAACCGCAAATTCGAATCGCAGAAATCCAGTTTGATTCGACGCCGAAAAAGAAGGGGTAATATGAGAGCACACATTGGTATTCTGGCACTTTCGCTAGCGGCTATGTCACTTGCAGCGCAAGAACTGCCATCGGTCCCCACACCAAATCTTGATCGATCTGAAAAGATTTTACTTGGGGCTGACATTACTGCTCGAGGGCTAGATACATTTTCTACTCGATACATGCTAACGGGAAACGATCACGACCGTGAAGATTTTTTGCCCAGCAAGATTACAAATCATACTGCGGCACTGATAGGATTTGAAGGCGGAATGGTCGGCGTTGATTATTTTGCCGCACGATATCTAAATCGGCATGGGCATCGTAGGCTCGCTAGAGTGTGGTTAGCTACGGATGCCTCAATTGTTACACCGTTTGCTACTCATAATTTATTTTTGCAACGTAATCGTCCGAAGCAGCCGATTATCCCACATTTATTTCCTATTGGATAAAAAAGTTTTAATTTTGGAATGAGGAAAATATGACCTGACGATTTGAAAATTAAAATAGAAAATTGATAATATTGAACAACCAGTTAACGAAAAGCCCACCTAGATAGGTGGGCTTTTCGTTAGTGAATTTTAAAACATATTCGTCCGTTTGGCCTTGCACTCGCTGAATACGCTTTTTGGGACTGAAATTGGACCTTTCCCTGAAATACTGGTGGCCAGATAACATTGAAATCTGTGAATGCTGCCCCGGTTCCGGTCTTACTTATTTTGGTCATTACCTGAATCATATTTGACCTAGCTAAGATAGCTTTGAAAAATTCGGTAACTAAATCTTCTTGCTCATTAAGGTGAGCAGTTACTAAATGAGCAACTACCGTAAGAAGATGCAACCCGACAGTATAATTAGGACTTGTGGTAACTGGGTTATAAATTTTATTGGCCAACAATTTTTGCAGCTTTTTAGTTACGTCGGTTTTAACAAGATTGGGATCATCAATGGCCGCCTTAATTTTAATCAAATCAGCGGCGTCAATAATTCCATACATAACACCTAATTCAAGTGGACCATCAATTGCGGATTTATTCTTTAAAAGATTAATTACATTAAATAGATATTTGTATTTTTTCTTTTTAACAAGATCTTTAAATCTTTCAGGATTTTTTTCAATTACCGAGGATAAACTTGTAATGCTAGCAGCGGCGCCGCCTTTAGAATTTTTTGAACTAATACCTAATTTTGTATCAGCGTCAATGTTTAAATAACTATCTACCAACTGTTCGTTGCCTGCCATCGGAAAAGAGCAGGTTTTAATCTTTGCCCAGCTTGATCCCATTGGCTTCAATAATTGTTCCTCAACTTGTTGGTATGCGCCGGATATAAAATGACCGGTCATTAATGCAATCGGAGCCCCGGTTTCACCTAAATCAACTTCATATGAACTAATATACTGGGCTGCATTTGCAATAGGACTTGAAAACCCGACTTGAATATTCTTAAGAAGTTTGGGCACCTGCTCAATTACTTCTAAAGGAAGTTCGGTATGGGTTATAATATTTTCGTCAATTTGTTCCAATAGATCGTCAATTGTAAATCTCGCATCGACCCCAACAACGGTTAATGGTTTAAGATTTAATTCAGATTTTTGTTGAGCATCATTTGATAATGCAAACCCGGTATCTCGAGCGAAATTGCTATTGCTCCAATAAAATGGGATTGCACTCGGACTCTTGGATACAAATAGTTTTACAAACGCAACTTTTTGATTACGGCTATTTGTCCAGAGAGTAATCATTGCCGCTCTTCCCGCAGTATTCGTAATATGCCAATTGGCGGGTAAAATTTTTGCGGTGATTTTATATTGTTCCAATGCATCCATTACTTTTTGCTGCCCGGTCTTTAATAATTTTTTCTGCTCGCCTAAAGGCAGCAATCTTGCTTTAGCCGGAAGGCTGGAAACATCATCATTTGCATAAAACAATCCAGTCTCGGGAAGAAGATAATTTCCGATTGCCGTTAAAACTTCTCCTTCCTTATTTGAAACCGTAATAGTTTTGCCCGCTGCGGCTTCCTGGGTTCTTACAAAAATTCCTCGACTCGATTCAAACAATTCAAAGTATCGCATATTAGTATTTACCTAGAATATACCTAATTTTTTCAAAACCCGTGCGGCGCCATCTGTATATACTTTCAACGCATAATAGTCACCATGTATTAATATTTCATTCCCCGAGTTAACCGCATTGACAAAATTTTTATTCTTTAATCCAAAAATAGAAATTGTTGCCGACGCATCAGCTCTGCTAGCAAGTAAAGGACCATGCGGGGTATTAATCCAGGACATATATTTTCGTTTCTTACTCCATGTAAACGAGAATCCATCACAAGGAAAAATTATATACAATTCTCCAAAATTTTTAGCTTGCATATAATCGGCAATGCAAAACATACTATTACTTCGTAATGCAGTAAACCCCATTATTCTTAGGCATGAATCAAGATAGAGTTGTTGCTCTTTTGACATACCTCTGGGCGTTCTATGTTCCGGCGAGTGGCTGGTAAATGAAAATTCGGTGTGGTTATAAATTCCGGAAAACAAAAGATTCTGACATACATTAAATGACTTGATAGCCGTAGAACAATTGTCTTGAATATTATTTGCTACCATTTCTGCCATCTCCAATCGTTCCAGAGGAGTTGAGTTCTCAATTTCGCATATTTTCATATCGATCTCAAATCAACTCCGACTTCTGCCAATACCGCAGGATAAGCAAATCGAAGTTTTTCCTCTTTTTTAGGATCATTTTTCAATGCAGCCATTATACTTTCAACTGACTCAATATCTTTTCTCGTTGCTTTAGCATTCAATAATTTTTTCGCAATGAAATCTGGATTATTGCCATTTTTAAGAAGTTTCTTTGTGTCAAGAGTAGTTAATCCTTCCTGCTCTTGATATCGTAAATTCATCGACTTTGCAAGATTATATAATAGCTTATTCTTTACTAGATTTTTATATTTACTATCAGGATTCGCACGAATTGCCCATCTCGCAAATTCAATGTCGGATACAAACATTAAATCTACCTGAACGAAACCATTTTTCGGGTTGCCAGAGATCGGGCAACGCATCGTTACACTACTGCCTAATTTTTTTGCAGGCATAACGGCCGTCATATTATGAGCATCTGTCCATTGTCTGATAGTAACTAATAATTCATCTTTAGTTATTTCCGACCTATCAACTGCTAGATCGATATCTCCACTCGTTTCTTTAATACCCGTTGATCCGAGCATGTTATTCAAAAGCGAGAGACCGGTAATACCCTCTAGAAAAGCGACCGTAGGTTTTACTTGGGCTCTAGCAATACGAATTACAGCTAAGTCGCCAACAAAGGCATTACCACCCTCAAATAATAATTCTGCAATTTTCATATAAGTATTTATTTCAATGTGCTATAATATTACATGAGCAAAATACAAGTATATCAAATATGTTATCTAAAGGAACAACTGGAAAAAGTTAAATTGCCGTTTGTTCCCTATAATAATTTAGAAAATTTGCATCCCGAATTATGTGAATACCAATCTTTTGAACCAGGACAGACATATGCATTACAGCACGGATTAGATCTATGGGGATTTGTTAGTCCAAAGTTTGAAGCAAAGACTAATATTACTGGCCAGCAATTTATCGATTTTATCGAAATAGATCCGAATCGAGCCGATGTCTATTTTATTAATCCAACTCCGATTAATGAAAGTCTATCTCCTAGTGTAATTACTCAAGGCGAGAATTGTCATCCCGGACTAAAAGATTTGATTCAACGAAATCTTAATAAGATGCACATATCTGTAGATTTAAATAAACTTTGGATGGATTCAGAGACATTCGCGCTTTGTAATTATTTTGTTGGAAATAAAATATTTTGGAAACAGTATATTGATTTTTTAAAGTTTTTTATCGATATGGTAAAAACGGATTCAGCCGATTACGATATGATGTTTAAAACCGCCGCTCATTATGGACCTAACGCCGCACTCCCTTATTTTACCTTTGTCGTAGAACGGCTGTTTAGTGTCTTTATTAATACAAATCATAATATAAAGGTAGAACATTACCGTTATACACGGGATGAATTACTAAATAAAACAAAATTGCCGCCTCATATCTTAGATGAACTGCGCTCGTTGTCCGACATAAAAACCGCGGCAATCTCCGGTGGGCGCCATGAATTATTAGAACATTATATTTTTTATAGAAATCGATTGGCGCAGGCTAATCCATATCTTTTCAATTTGGAGTAATATGATCAAAACTTTATTTTTAATCGGTAGCGCATTGCATACCAAGCATGGTGTCTATTCTGCCGAACAACGATTAGAGCAAACTATTAATACATTAAAAAGTGTGAAAGATAAAATTCCCGATGCGCAAATTATTCTTTCCGAAAGCAGTGGGGAAAGCAGTATTACAGAAGAAGAATCTGCAATTCTTAAACCGTATCTATTAGGACTTATTAATTATAATACCGATATCCAGGTTCAACAAATTTATAAATCAACCGATAATTGGGATGTTGTAAAATCGTATACAGAATTACTTGTAACTGGTAAGACCTTAGATTTTGTAGTTAGCCGGCCGAAATTATTAGAAAATATTGATCGAGTATTTAAATTGAGTGGAAGGTATTTTTTATCCGACGGGTTCTCAGTGGAAACGTTTGAACATAGGAACAAATATATGTTTGCCGCCCGAAGAAATAGCCAATTTCCAGCACAGGTTACCGGTGGGTTAAATTTTCAGTTTATGTCGAGATTGTGGAGTTGGCCGGCTGATCGAACAGCGTTGGTCTTTTATCGGTATAATCTAATGTTAGAAGAATTTAGTAGTGCATTAGAAATTGGACAATATAAAGATATTGAGCACCTATTGTTCAGATATTTCGGCAATCATCCTAATACCTTAGAGTTATCAAAAATAGGCGTTAGCGGAAATCTAGGGCCAAACGGAATTAAAGTCACAGACTAAGGAAGGAGCCAATTGGCTCCTTCACTTGTCTTATATAGCAAATTACTTGCGGGAAAATTCTTCAACACCCAATTTATGCAATGCTTCTGTGACTGCTCTAATTTGCTGACGGCAATCGTCGAGCGAGTCATGACTAGCCGGATATTCTTGTGTAGTCGTCAATGCACGTAATGTTCTGCTATCTGTTACACGCCAATACTGCCAAGGAATATTCTTGCTGTGTTCTCGATATAAATTATCAAGCATTGGAAAATCAACTGCGATTCCTTGTGCCCAAAGTCGGTCCTTATTCCATACAAATTTGGTTAACTGGGCTAGTGCATGTTCAACTGATACCCGTCCGGTATCGCTGAAAATCTTTTCAATAACCGATGGATCTTGCTTGGCCCACCACTCTAGAGTTGCGGGATCTTCATAACGATTCTCCTGATCGTCTAAAGACAGCAATAAATCTAAGGTTGGATTATCTGATAAATCTGCTGTATAATCAAACGGATCAAATGCTACCGCAGAAATTGATAATACTTTCGCATTTGGAATAGTTCCACAGGTCTCGAGATCGAGCATAATATTTGTATAATTCTTCATGTTTTTATTATACATTATATTTCTAATAAAAGTCAATAAATATAATATGCGACTAAATAAATTAATGAAACCATTTAAAGATTTTGAAAAAGAGAATCCGGATGACTTATGGGATGAAACGCATGGCGGGCAAAAAGTATACAACTCTCCTACTAGAGAAATAATGAATTTTATTGATAAGCACTGTAAAAAAGCTGTTACAGCCATGCAAGATACGCAAACATTTTTATATCGTCGAATAGGGTATGATGTTGGCGTACCCAATGTATTTCATGGTATAACGCCGACAGCGCGTGAATCATACAGCGCGGAATATGATCAACCGCTGTTAGATAAAATATTACAACAGTGTGGATTTTCTTCATTACGCTCAAATAGCATCTGTTGCACGGGCAGCAATACAGATTTATACGGATTCGGTAAATTATATCATATTTTTCCCGTTAAGGGTTTTGATTTTACATGGAGTCCAAAAATTGAAGATATTGGAGCAAATAACGAATTGGCAAGTTCGTTGGCACGCGAAAAGCTAGTTAGTTCTCCAAAAAAATTTGTTAAATACTGGCAATTCTCAAAAAATAATTTTGCAATGGCTCTGCACAGTAAAAATGAAATTACTATTCATGGTCAATATATCGCATTGGCCGATAAGTATCATACCGAACTAGTAAAACGATTTGGTATAGGAATATAATGAAAATATTCGAATTATTGAAACCAATTGAAGACGAGGATAACCTCGATGTTTGGACCAACGGGTTTGGTGGTTTTAAAAATTACGAGCAAGAAAAATTGGAACATGTTTTCGAATTTATATCTAAACATTGTAGTCAGGCCGTAAAAGATATGCAATCAAAGAATAAATTTTTATATCGCGGAATTAACGCGCCCTCGCCGACTATTTTTCTGGGGGCGACCCCGGTTACGCGGGAACCGTATGGTATGGGAAAAGATCAACAATGGATATTAGATAAAATATTTAAGCTAACAGGATTTATTTCATTAAGAAGAAATTCAATATGTGCAACTACCAAACCCGATGAATATGTAAATTTTGGAAAAATATATTATATTTTTCCGGTGAATGGATTTAATTTTACCTGGAGCAAAATTATAAAAGATGTAGGTGGTAATAATGAAATTTATAATGAGCTGAAAAAATTATATAATTCCTATATAGGAATTAATCGATTAGACCAGGATGCCGCAAATAAATTTATTAAAAAGTGGGACTTTCGAAATAATAATTTCGATCAAGCTCTTTGGGTAGGTAATGAAATTACAATTAATGGGCAATATGTTGCTATTAAATCATCAGATTATCCATATATCTATGCAGTTAAAGAATATTTTGGGATAACAGGCTAGGTACAATGAAAATATACGAAATAATAAATCCGAGTGACATTAATACCAGTACAGTAGATGACTGGGCCGATAACTACGGTGGCATTAAAAATTACAACTCAGAAAAATTAGAAAAAGTTCTCGATTTTATAACAACACATTGTGATGTACTACCTATTATGCAGAAGAATAATACCTTTTTATATCGGGGTATTGGAGGTATCAGTAACCGGCCTGTTATTTTCCACGGGCTTACACCCATAAGTAGGTTGTCCATATGGGCTAGCCCATATGGACAACAACTCTTGGATCATATATTTGAATTGAATAACTTTCCCGCCCTACGAAAAAATTCTATTTGTACCACGTCGAAAGTGGAAATGTCATTTGGAGCAACTTATTTAATTTTTCCGTTGACAGGTTTTAATTTTACCTGGAGTGCAAGAATTAAGGATATCGGAAGTAATTCCAATCTATATTGGGAACTAAAAGATTTTAATGATTCGAGAAGAATAGATGCTATCACCCGTGATGAAGCTAAAAAATTTGTTGATAAATGGGAATTTTTCGGCAATAAGCATTTTGATATGGCTCTTAGAATTGGAAACGAAATAATAATCAATGGCCAATACATCGCTATTAGTGGGTCGTTGTATGGCGAGGCAGCTAGAAAATATTTTGGCATAACAGACTAGACTAAATATTAATATGAAAATATCTGAAGCGATTTTAAATGAGGGCGTCCACGATAATTTTAACTTTAAGGCTATATTTTTAGTCGGGTCGCCCGGTAGTGGAAAAACTACCATTGAAAAAGAATTTGGTCTCGAGACCCGAGGATTCAAACAATTAGATATAGATCGAACCAAACTACATTTAAAAACATTATCAGATTATGAGACAGCCGGTAAAACTACCGAAAAACGTTTTAATCTATGGGCCAATGATTATTTAGGATTAATTATTAATACTACCGGAAGAAATGCAGACGTAATAATTCGATTGAACAAAAAATTAAAAGAATGTTATTATCAAACATTCATGATATTTGTAGACGTTGACGAATCTATTGCAAGAGCGAGAATAGAATCAAGATATCAAACGGCACTAGATCGTGCAGATAAACGCAAAGTAGACCTTGATTATTTCCAGGAAGCATATTCTTCTGTTAAACAGAATATAGCATTATATGAATTATTATTTGGGCGATATTTTTCGTTAGTACAGAATAATGAAAATATGATTGATCAAGATCTAGATATTGCCCGCAGAAAATTAAATAATTTCCTGCTGTCTCCAAATAGTCCAGAAGCGCAATCTATTATGAAGGGTGTTAAAACAAAAGCTATTGCGGGAATAGGTAGAAAATATCCAAAACTTTCTGGTAGGCGGCCCTAATTAATATTAAGAAAATATTGACCCAATGCTTCATTAAATTTATTTGACTCTACTGCTACGTACGAACCGTGAATCATAACTTCGTGATCTAATTTAATCGCGGTATCTAGCCGAGTTTTCAATAATTTATTCAGTTTGACAAATTGTTGGGATGCAATTTTTGGATTAAGTGAATTTGATATTAGTCTATTAATTTTTGCTCTTAATTCGGGTGTAAAATAATGACGAACTTCTTCAACAGTTGCCGATAATTTTGCAGCAATTTGCATAAACTTTCTTAACTGGGCAAGATCATAAAAATAGCCATCTCCGCTACCGCCCCACGTAAAAGGCTTAACATATATTTCCACAGCATTTTTTATAGCAATATTTGCAAGGGTTGCCTTGTGTGTATCGTCTCGGGTACTATAATAGATGTCGTTAAAAATATTTCGCAGGGCACTATAATTCGGGGATAAGAAGCGCGGTTGAATAACCCAATCAAGATGCTCTAGGCTCCAGGTATACTCAAATCCATTAATAGGAAAAATAATATATGGATCGCCATATGTCAACGCATTCTGCTCTTCTCCAGTGCAAAAAATACTATTTGATCGTAGTGCTTTAAATCCTTGCAATGTTAAATATTCATCGACTATTAACTGAACCGCTGGATCGGTATCTCTAGAACGTCGGTCATTGCGTGGGCTGCCTAAAAAAATTTTTGAAGGCGAATCATAAGTTTTAATTCCTCGATATAAAAATCTATTGGCGGCTTTGGCCGATGCTAAAAATTCGGAGCAATGTTCTTCGATAAATTTGCACACTTGTATAAGTCTGTTTCTATCAACCCTAGAATACGTTGAAAAAAGATTGGCTTGAATTTCGGGGGCCTGTCCTCTCGGAAAACTTGTCGTTTCGCCTGGATTAAGTTCTGGAAAAGTTGTCATATAGATATTTATGCGATGAGGTAATTCGGTGAACTACCACTTCTCTAAAGAGAAGTGGCTTCCTGTTTCCAAGATGAATCTCTTTTCCAATTGATATCTATCAATATTTTGCTTAAGAAAATTATTCCAAACAAATCTCAACTGCCCTTGCCATTCCACAAGAGTTTTCTCTTGTTCTTTGGTTGGAGTTAATCGATATTTGAATGACTTGAACATAAATATATTTAGCCATTTATGAAAAATATAACAATTAAGAGCTTAAAAGGTATATCTTAATTCTAACTCGCTACATCCGTGGCTCTTAAGAACAATACGGGCTTATCTCGTAATCGAGCTAAATAATTACATGAAAGCCGACGAATTTGAAATCAGTATAAATGATACATTAACCCGAATAAATGATTCCTGTAAGGAATTTATTTCCGGTGTCAAAGCCGCTAATACATTTTTATATCGTGGTATTGATACAAGAAAACCATTTTTTAATGCGGCGACACCTAATACTAGAATGCCGCTAGGGCAATCATTACAAGAGCAGGCGATGCTGGATCATATTCTTAAAACAAACGGATTTACCGCGTTAAGATCAAATTCAAGAAGCTGCACACCAAATATAACAGAAGTCTACCTATTCGGAAATCCATATTTGATTTTTCCAGAGGATGGATTTTCTTTTACTTGGAGTCAGCATGTTTCGGATATCGGTATTAGTCGACTTGTTCAAAAAGAATTACATAATTGGATTGCCCCGAGAAATCCATTTTCAAAACGCGGAAATATTCCAACACATGAAGAAGCATTAACTTTCATTAAGAATTTGGGTTTTAGACACGACAATTTGCCGGAAGCGTTAGCCTCCGGCAATGAAATTATTATTCATGGAAATTATTTTGCGTTAAGTCGGTATTATATTCAGGATGCATCTAACTATTTTAATATTGAAGAGGGCTCCTAAAATTATAGCAAGGCTTTAATTTGCTCCCAAGCTACTGGATATAAATTCCAAGCGTCAACCCCAATGTTAATTTTACGGTTGTTACCCGCTAGCATAGGAACATGATCGTGAGTGTGCCCGTAAAGATTAATTGGATCGTTAGGTAGAACATTTGCTGGGCAATGACTTAACCATAAAGGAATACCGTCTAGTTCAAAATTAACAACTTTTTTCTCACTGAATTTAACTACTTGCTCGGCTAGTCCCGGACTTTGCAATAATGAATTTCGATCATGATTGCCGCCGATAAACATTTTCCAATTACCATTTAATCGATTTCTAAATGGCATAAGCACTTCAGGACTGTGTAATCCAAAATCACCTAAATAATAAACTTCATCATCATTTCGAACAACCTCATTCCAGTTCTGAATGAGTCGCTCATTCATTTCTTCGACATAAAAAAATGGTCTATCGCAATACTTAATAATGTTACGATGCGAAAAATGGGCATCTGAAGATAGAAAAATATTTTTCAATATGCAAACCTCTCAATTAAATCTGTTTGTATTTCTTTCCAGGCATACTCCCACGCCTTGTCGGATGATCTGAACCAACCATCAATTGGGGTGCAAAAAGTTAATAGGCCTGGTTCCTCCATCCAAGAATCTAGCATAGGCGAGCGAAAAACTCGATAATATATTCCATACTTGCGACGCAATTTGGCATCAGGGTAAATTTTAACGACTTTTTCTTTAATCATCCGTTGTTTCGGAGAAGACATTATTGCTCCAATCGTTTTAACAATTCTTGCTCGCAATGCTCATATGCATTTTTCCATGCAAGTTCTAGGTTTTTATCAGCCGGATACAGAGATCGAGTCGGAGTTAAAAAAATCCTAAATAAAATTTTTTGTTCGCCGTTAGAAGTTCTAATCTCGAATATCCAATTTGCCTTGGGATAAATTTCCCTAACTTTTGCTTTGTAATTCATTGGCTTAATACCCGAATTAACAATAGATCTTCACCCAATTGATATAATGATAATGCGTTTTCCCAGGCACCGTCCTTGGTTTTTGATTCGATGCCAAGTGCATTATATCCAGTATACCCGGCATACCAAGACAAATTGGATCGATGAATTTGAAATCTACCGGAAGGATTGTATTTTAAATAACATCCGGGTCTAAATTCTCGCATTTTTCTTTCTGCTTCGGTCATATCGACAATCTTTCTACTATCTTTTCCTGAATATAATACCAAGAATCTATCCAGGCAGTATCTATTGAATGCGAAAATTTATCAGAAAGCAATGTGCTAGTAGGATAGTTGGCATTGGATTCAACAATTCGATATCCATTGTCTAAGAGATATGCCTTTTTCGTAACGGCATTCGGAAACATTGCAAGAATTTTATTCTTCGCTTCTACTGAGATAATCTCTTCAATAGTAGCTCCTGCAAGCAGATCCATGTTTCCCTCCAAGTACGATTGGAATTTGAACTCCAAGCTGGCTGCAATGGTTTACCGAGGTGTGTTATTATTTTACACCAGGATCCACAGCGCATCACTCGGGCGGTGGGATAGTGGTATTTTACTTGTTCTTTTGCATACTGCGAAATCTTCGATGCCATTATATTCGACTTTCCCAAATTATTTGCCATTAATGAAGAACATAATCCTTCTTTCTACCTTGGGCAATTCCAAAATGTTTTTACAGGCCGTCTAGCATACGTTCGATGGTGCCGTCGTCGTACTCCCAATAACGGCATCCATTATAACAACTCCAATGAGTTGAACCATCGGTATAGTCAACGGGCTTACACCCCGATCGCCCGCATACCTGGCAATCGTATCCACCGGTTAGCGCTTTCCAAAAAGCAATCAATCGTTTCATTATTTACCGCCAAATTTTGCTGTTAGGCGTTCGAATTCTTTCCGATCATGCGCTTCCCTCTCCCGCTCTTTACGTGCTTCTTCAATCTTATATGCTTCTTCCGCCTCGGTTTGAGCTCGGCGTGCGGCGGCCGCGGCCTTTGCCAACGCGTCGAATTCGTTACGCTTAATCGTGGCTCTTGCATCAGCCATGAGTTTTCGACCGGGCTCTTCGTCGTAGTCATACTCACCTTCGGAATTGGTGATAAGATTGTCATAATCTGTAGTTTCACCATTAAGATTGTTGTACTCCGAGGTCTTGCCATCGATGAAAATGGTAAAGTCATAGCCATATTCGCGGTCCTCGACTTTGTAAGTAATTTTATCCACAAGGAAACGAAGAGCCTCCTCGCGGTCGGTGGTATTTAAATACTGAAAATCGGACGAGTAGGAGGCCACGTGACACCCCATACAGTAATCTTCATTATCAGCCTTGTAGGCGAGTATTAAATATTTTACCATAATACAATCCTTTCTTTAATTAATGGATTAAAATTGTTTCCCACTCTTCAAAAAAGAGCAGCAACACGCATCTCATTAATCTTGCATTCGACTTAACTAGCTAGAATAACTTAAATTTTCGCATTCTTATCTGTTTTGTTTGCCATTTAATTATAGGTTTTCGGCGTTCATATTTTGACCGCAAGAAGAACAGACGTCTCAATTAGCAGACGACAAAACAACCATATTTACCTCTCTAGATAGGTTGTCCCATCGAATGGTAACTCTATTACCTGCAATGGTAATTCCATTAATGTTAATTTCAGCGCCACCCTTACCGGTAACAATGTTGCCCAATTCATCCGAAACCTTCTTAACATTGATAGGATCGGTAATCTCGTAAACACCATTTTTCATTTAAGCATCTCCTTTAATTTTAAAATAGTGGGATTTAAATCCCACTATTTTAAAATTGGTTTCCCATCATAGAAAGTTCAGCAACTCGCATCCACTTGTCATTCTCGTCGAACGTCCTGGCGAGACCGGCCAATTTAATGACAGTGCGCAGGCTAAGCTCGTTAAATTTCGAAGCGTTATCACGCACGAACTTCATAACCTTTGCGCTCATTTTATCGGACAGTTTGAACTGGGAAAGCATCTTATGATTCGTAACCAGGTCTTCAATTCTGAGCAACTTTTCGCGATCCGTATGAACAGTAAGATCAAGAAAATGCGAACGGCTCATGAGGGCCTCGAGATGGTTACGCATACGCTCAGAACGAACCTTCTTGAAGTTAATGTTCGAAATGAAGATAATAGAACCCTTGAACTCAAATTGGTTAGGGCAATCACCCTTCCGAAGTGAAACCGAATCCACGTTCCAGTGAATCATGCGGCGCTTGCTCGTATCCAATGCAGCTTTCAGCAGGTTCAAGCAAAGTTCGTCGGTAAAAACCGAATCGCAATCGTCAATGACGAGAACATTGTTATCGTCACGGAATTCGTACAACTTCATATACATACCGACCGCAGACATTGCACCAGAAATAACTTCATACCGAGGAGGAAGATCGGAAAAAATTTCAACCAACCCCGCATCTTGCAGCGTCTTTTCAACACCGAAAGTCTTTCCAACTCCCGGGGCGCCGGTTACAAACAATGCGCGAATATCTCCAGTGAGAGCACCCTGGGTCAGTTCAGTTAAAATCTGAAACCTATCACTGATACGCGCAAGTACGGCTGCATCTGTTTCAACAACTTCCGGCTCAGAGGATTCCTCTTCAACAGAAATCTGATCATCAACCGTTTCAACCGTGCCGGCAATGACAAAATCCTTCTGGCTCTTCACGCGAATTCGAGCTGTCGGACGGCCACAAAGTTTTGTTCCTTCGACCGTAACATGCTTCGAATTCGGCGTTTCCACGTACCCATTAATCAGCGTAAACGTTTGGTTTTTGATTTCCTGGTTGCGATACGAACCCTGAATGATTTTCACTGTTGCCATGCGGTGTTACCCCTTTCACTACTTGTTAAGTGTAGCAAAGTTCCTGATTCTTGTCAACAGCCAACTTCTGCTTCGTTAGCTCTGTTCCATTCACTAAAATAAGTATAGCAAACTCCGGTACCGAATGCAAGCGAAATCAGCCTAAAAACCAAGAAAAATGCGCCATTGAAAACAAAGGACTTATATCGCCCCAATATGACCCCACTATAATGATGGTACTCAGCTACTCCTGGGGTCATATTGGGGCCATACGGCGCCATATTTACGATATCGGCCCTTTAAAATCAACAACTTAAAAATCTGAAAATAGTGGTTGACAAGTGTATCGTATTCTTGTATATTTAAATCATGACGAAGACAGTAAAAAGATCATTCAAGCCAGAGCATGTAAAGCCAACCCCGATACTCCGTTTCAAGGGAGAAGGGGCGAAGTATATCGGCCTTGACGAGCCCTATTGGCCTTCCGTTGAAGAGCAGGCGCAGTGGTCCCAGGATGAATATGATCGCCAACTGCTCGCAGCATTTGCCTGGTATACAGCAACCCAGGATGACGATCATGGTCACGAGCTTGCTCTGAAAGCCTTGGCCGTTTCAAACAATATGCCAGAATTAGTTCAGGCATTAAAAAAGAGCAAGTTGCAAATTCCGCACGCATCGGCTTGGATGATCCGCATGATTCAGATGGGATTCAAGATACGATTCCGTGAAAGCAAGTTTATTGTTCGTGACCTGCGCAAATGCCTTGAAAATATGAAAGTTTCAGTTCCGGCAGTTGACGGGGTCGCGAAGCCGAATATTCAAGACTTCATTGACGCAAAATTGCGTCGGGTGAAGGGTGAGATCAACGCCGCGTTCGACCAGTTCGTTGAATCGAATTATCAGAAGTCGGAACGAAATATCATGCAGATTTTGCATGATCCGAAAACGACTGCCCCTGGTAATCGTACCAAGGATCTGATTGAGTTTGCAAATGTGTATCTTTCGGAATTCAAGATTGCACTTGCTGGCAAGAATGATGAAATCAACGAAGCGTATGCGCATCTTGGCAAGCGCGAATTGAAAGCATCGGTTGCCTGGTGGGAAACAGCCATCACTGACATTACCGGTTTCGGTATCGTCAAGAAGAGCACGCGCAAGTCCCGCAAGAAGAAGATGACAACTCCTGATAAGGTTGTTAGCAAGTTGCGCTTCCTTCAGGTTCAGCCGGAAATGCATCTCACTAGCATTGACCCTGTTCAAATTCTCAAGTCAACCGTATTATGGGTTCTAAATACCAAGACGAGAAAAATTGGACGCTATGTTGCTCTTCCGAATTCAACACTTGACGTTAAGGGCAACAAAATTCTTAACATGGACCCGACCAAGAGCACGTCGAAAACGCTGCGCAAGATCGCCGAACAACTAAAGCAGTTTAACAGTATGAGCAAGGTTGGAGCGTTCAAGTGGTTCGATAATATCAAGGCGGTAGAAACTTCATTGCGGGAAAGCATGAATGCAGATACTATCCTGCTGAAAGCGATCAAATAATGAAAAGCGTACTAATAAATCGCGTCCGGGCAGTTTATCCGGACGCGATTGCGGTATCTGGCCGTTCACCCGTCACAGGCAAGCCGATCTGGAGAATACTTCAAAATAATTCCGGCGCGACGCTGTCAAGTTGGGGGTGTGACGAAGAATTTGCATGGGAAGATACAATTGAAAGGATCGAATGGCAATTTTTACGATGTCTATCAGAATGATGCAGAACCCGAATAAAAAAATTGTTCTCGCTCAATATCCATATGCGCGAGCCTATCTCAGCCCACTGTTTAATGGTTGGCGCATTGAGAAGTATGCTAATATAGTAGATGTATTTCCTTATCCGCTATCGAAATGGAGTAAAACATCTAGCGATGCCTGGAAAGATGCGGCCGATAAGATCAATGAAAACTTAGTTGAAAGATTATCAGAATGAACAACAATAAAGAATTCGTGCTATCGATTTATCCCGGTGCATATGTTCGGCACAACCAATTTTTAGGATGCTTTAATATTAGTTTTTCGGGTCGTTCCGACAAGGAAGCAATATCAGCCTGGTGTTCGACTGCCGCCGATGCGTGGCGCAGTGCAAAAAATTTTATTAATGCCGAGCTGCAAGCAAGATTATCAGAATGATTATATTAATATTTTATGCGATATATATATATGTTTCACGATTGTCTTCATTTTATTCGTGATCCTTCGTAAAAATCCAACGATAGTTAAAACTATTAATAATTACCCAGAATTAATTCTGTATTATCGTATGAATTTTTGCCGTAAAATAAAGGTTGAAGTAGTATATAATACCGGTGAAACATATGAATATGGTCCGTTTAAAAACCTCAGAGAAGCGGAATTTTTTATGGCATTACAATCATGACTGATAAAGATCTAGCTATTTCAATATGCCCTAAAATTAGAATTTCCCCAGGGGTATCTATTTTAAAAGGACACTACGGATTTTTTCGTGGGGAGTGGCCTTTCTTATTTTCGGTTATCGCCGAAAACGAGGAAGAAGCCTGGACGACGGCGGCAGCGATTTTATCGGATCGATTAATAGATAGGTTAGCGCAATGACCGATAAAGAATTTGTATTATCGATTTATCCAGACGCAAAATGCACCAATGATAATTCTTCCACGCATCAATACACTAAATATGTTATAATTAAAGTAGAACAAATATTAGCAATTAGTTTTATCAGTGAAGAAATGGCATGGCAATGGGCTGCTAAAACAATTAACTCAAAAATTTTAACCCAATTTTCAAAATGAATCAGGAGTAACGTGGCATCAGTTGATCTAGTCGAATTAAAAGGTAAAATCGTTAAAACTCTTCCCAACACAACATGGATTGTAGAAATTCCTGGTGGACAAACAGTCATTGGTTACCTAGGCGGCAGAATGCGTAAAAACAATATTCGTCTTGAACCAGGGGATTTCGTTCAGGTTGAACTTTCTCCGTATTCGCTCTCTTTAGGTAGGATTGTTTACCGATTTTAAAAAATTCTTAAAATTAATACTAGAATTTGGGGATTCTCAGAATGAATTACAAAAAACAAGTTCAAAAGATTTTTCCAAATTCAAAATGTATTGAATGGCATAATTATTTCTTCCAAATAATTTGCTCGGATCCGCGAGAAGAATACGTTGATTCATATGGGCAATATGATAAGGCAATTAGTATGTTGTATGCCGACGAGCAGGCCGCTTGGCAAAACGCATATACAAAAATTGCGGAAGATATGATAGACAAATTCACAGAATGACATACAAAGAGCAGGTTAAAGCGATTTATCCAAATGCAAAATGCTATTGGTTTGGCGGCTATGCGTATATTGCAAGCATCGGTGATGAGCCGGAAGAATTCACTCGGTTAACTCCAACCAAATTTTTTCCTTCGGGAATTATTGGCCATTCAGAATTATGGGGAATTGCATGGAAAACCACTCAGCTTATAGTTTTAGAACAATTTTCGCAATGACCGATAAAGAATTTGTATCTACTATATATACGACTGCACGATGCCGTAAAATTGGAAAATTTTACGAAATAGTTCACCGTTCTTCCCACGAAATTTTTCTATTATCCGGAATGACACATAATGAAGAATCTGCCTGGGCAGCGGCTAGATATCTAATAGAACGGCAATTTTTAAAAACCTTAAGCATGTAACTGACAAAGAAACGGCACTAGTGCCGTTTCTTTGTCGGCATAAATATCAATATGCCAACATGGATAACAGCCCCAGGATATATCGCTAATGTAAATTTAGGTAACACCTTTTCTGTTAACCTAAACTGTAATGCTAGCAATACAGCAACCTATAATATTATTGCTGGATCGTTACCTAGCGGAGTAACATTAGCTCTTCCCAAGCAAAATCAATTTATTCCTAGTATATGGGGTATGGCGAATTCCGAAAATCTACCCGGAACATATTCATTTACTATTAGAGCAACTGATAATAATTCAATAGCCGATAGAACGTTTTCAATTTGTGTATCTAATGTTGAATTATTAGATATTTTTCCTAATGCAAATCTAGGAATTTTTCCAGCAGGAGCCTGGATGTCGGCCAATATTGCGCCAATTGCCGGTTTACCATTCACGCCTAATATTAGTCTTTCATCCGGCGGCTTGCCGGGAAATCTTACTATTGATTCATCCGGATATATTTCTGGGTATATTAATCCCGCAGTATTATATGATACTCCTGCAATTTATCCTAATATCGAAGTTGGCAAGCCAAATATTTCTCTAAGCATGTCTTCTAATACTTTTTCTTTTACCGCCGCATACGGTTCTAATCTTACTGCAAATTTTACGTTAACCGTAGCATCCTCCGGCAGTTATTATTCTCCGATTTTTCTAGAATCAGATGAAGGAAAATATATTAATATCGGAAATATAACAGGCAATTTTTTACAACATCAATTTGAAGCGGTAGATTATGAAAACAATACTATTAATTACCAATTAATTAATGGAAATGTTTTTCCCAATAGTAATTTATCGCTTAATGCAAATACCGGCTGGTTAACCGGCTATGTCGATAATTATTATAGCAATGCTTCCCCATATGAATTTAATGTAAGAGCCTACAAAAAAGTTACTGAACCGACATCTGGAATTAATCCATATCAAACTATTCTTCCCGTGTATCTTACTGTTGAAAGTCCATACCAAAAAAATGTGCAATGGACAAGTCCTATTAATATTGGCAACGTGACTCCGGGAGTCCCTAGCACAATTTCATTTAAAGCAGAAATTTTAGAATCTACTACACCGCAAATTGCAGGCGGCGCGACTGCAAATGCAACATTAAAAGTAATAGATGCTACCATTATTAATGGGGGAAGCAATTTTAACATTGGGGAATGGTTCATTGTTACCGGGGGAATTAATTCTTCGAATGCAAATATTGTCGTTACTGGAAATACCTCCAATGGATCTATATCATCTGTTAGTATAAGCCCAGGGGTTCAACAATATACAGAATTACCAAATCTTTCTAATATTATATGGAATAATCCCAATGGGCTGAATGCAATTATTGATCTTAACTTTGGAATTGACACGGTTAATGTACTATCAACCGGAGAATTTTATGATTCCGCGTTGGTTGGATTTGGGCTAACGGGAGAAACATCACCTGCTAGCGCAACCGTTCTAGTCTACAATGGCGGTATATCAAATATAATCTTAACCAACACAGGCAGCAATTATCTAGCAATTCCACCGGTCATAATAACCGAAAGATCGGCAATAACCCCAGGAAATCCAATTAATTATTCATTAATCGACGGGATGATACCTACCGGATTAAGAGTATTATCGAACGGTGATTTAGTTGGCAGCCCCAGCTTCCAATATTTTAGTTTCAATGATTGTACCTTATTAAACGATAAAACAGAATTTGACCTTCAATTCACATTTACCATAACGGCTATTGTAGGATCGAATAAATCGTCAATGGTTCCAGAAACAGATTTACCCGGTCCCAATAATATTGTGAACAAAGACTTCCAATATCTTGCAAAAACTTCACAAACATTTACTCTTAATTTAGTGCCGTCACCGATCTCATCATATAATACATCACCGAAAACAAATTTGAGCCTAGAATTTTTATTAAACGACGAGGATAGCGAAACATTATTCACACCATTATTGGACCAAGCAATAATTCCAAACTCTGCAATTTATCGCCAGCAAGATTTTTATTTTGGCATTCAAAATACTATAAGAATGTTAATCGGATATGGAATTGCAGCAGTAACACCTGCGGAAATTGCAGCCTCATTGGACAAATATTACCATCGAAAAACTTTTCTATTTACTAATCTTAAATGGGCCCAGAGTACAACTGATGGTTACGAAATCATCTACATTCAACCATTAGACTCATACACCGATTTAGCCGGTAATTCATATTCGGGTAGTATAACGACAGCCAATTATGAAACGCTATATCCACCGACTATTCCAAATATGATTAATCAGCTTAATACAACGTTAAGTGGATTTGATGAAAACTTCCTCCCGACTTGGATGACTGATACTCAGCCAAATGGTGAAATATTGGGTTTTGTACCCGCAATTCCGCTTGTCTACGTTAATCCTGGGCAGGGGCAAAAAATATTATTCTATCTACAACAATACTATGATAATAATAGGCCGCTTAATACAATTTTTGCAGAAACTGATAGATATGTTTGGAACTACGGTATTTTGCAAAATTGGAACACAGAAACAAATACTTGGAGTTTATCGGAAATAACAGAATTCACCAAAGTAAGCAGCATATTCGATATGTTAACCGAACTAGGCATAATATTAACAACAGAAGCAGGCATTAATATTTCCACAGAAGAGATAGATATCGGAGACTCTACTACTTTCTATAATGTTACTTTTGTTGATACTAGCGATAAATTTTTACATCAAGATGAAGGCAGCATTTATCTAAAATTTAAAAATTCCCCATTGGATTATCGCAGAATAGTTGGGGTATAAATACATTAGGAGATAATAATATGGCATCACAAATTAATCCAAATTCAATCGATCCAACCTATCCTGTAGCGGGTGTGAATCAGAGTACCCAAGGCTTTCGTAGTAATTTTCTTGCCACTCTGAACAATTTCGCCGAAACCGCTGCGGAAATTAATGATTTAATTAATAAGGTGGTAGTTAAATCTGCACTTACCTATGGAGCAAATGCAAATATTAATAATATGGGCGGGATGCCGATATCAAATACAGAATTAAATGATTTCGGCTTACAGATTTATAATCATGGATCATTAACTACTTCGGCCACAGAAAATTTTGATTTTACATTAGGCACATTTCATGAGGTATCTCTTGCGGGGACTGGTAATGTTACCACCACAGTTAATCCTACAAATTTTCCAAATTTAGGTTATTCCGAATTGACATTGTATGTAACTGCGGTAGATTCTAGTCATAATTTAAGTTTCGGCGGATTAGCAGTCCAGCACGGGAATAGTATTACTGGCTTTAATTCGGTAACCAACGTATTAACATTTAATGCTGCTGGCCCACATACGCTTACCTTAGGTAGTCCTGACGGAACAAACTGGATTCTTACTCGTAAAAATAGTTTGAGCGTTGCAAAATCATATGTACCAACATCTGTAGGTATTCCTTCAGATACACCTGGGCAACTTGCATACGGCAACGGAAACATATATGTTTGCGTCGGAGAATACACAGGCAATACCTCAATTTGGTCATATGCACACTTAACAACACTTTAGATTGACACCTCCTATTAGTAATGTTATAATTATTAATAGGAGATTTAATTTATGCCACTGTTAGTAAAGAAATTAGCCGCACATGCAATTCTACCAACGGTATCAACTGCAGGTGAAGATTTAGGCTTTGATCTATATGCCGCCGAAGATACCGTTTTAAATAAGAATACAGTTACACTTGTAAATACCTTTGTTAGTGCCCGGTACGTAGACGCTGAAGAAGATTATGATGTTGTCCTACGGCAGCCGAGAACTATGTTTGAAAAACTTCTTTTTGTAAATCCATTTAACAACGAAAATTATATTCGCGCTGATATTCGGCTAGTCGAAACAGGTATTAATTATGGTCTATTATATCGAGATCGATCAAGTATGGCAGTTAAAGGAATCACGGTATCGGGCGGAGTAATTGATGCCGGGTATACCGGTGAACTTAAAGTATTACTTACTAACCACAATAAAGTAAATTATACGGTAAAAGCCGGAGATAAAATCGTTCAAATGATTCCGGTAGAAGTAAAAACAAATGTTGATATTGTCGAAGTTAATGAATTACCAACTTCAAATCGTGCTGATTTAGGATTTGGTAGTACAGGACGATAAATGGGAATAGATGTATTACTAGAAAAATTAACGGATGAAGAGCTAGATTCAAAAATACTAGCTCTTCAAAAAATTATATTTTCATTAAATCAAAATTTATCACTGCAAGCCCAGAATCTGTTAGGCCAATATATCGACGAGCAGAGTGAGCGTTCTGATAAAAAATTAGAAGAATATACAAAAAAACGTAATATGAAAAAAGAAGAAGACGATAATGATGGGTGTGTACTTAACATCGGATAGGGGCCTCTTATGAATGTTAGACTTAGTTACGATTTAAATTTTTCTGCTATTATTTGTGATGGTGATAGACTTCTGCCAAATCGGTATACAATGAAGGTTAATGTTATTACTGCTACAGAAAATAGCAATTATCAGAATATCGCTCTCCAACGAATTTTATTTTTTATGAGAGAAATTTTTGAAAATAGTATTATATTAAATTCCGAAAATCCACATATTTTAAAATTATCGGAAATGTTTGGCAATAATCATCTAGTGTTTTTACCGGAAGAGCCATATGATCAAATCCTCGGCATTATGTTATTTCAAAAATTTTCTGCAATAACAGAAGAGAATTTTGAAATAGAAAGTGTTATAATTGGAAGTGAGCTATCCGATAATATAATGTACACCATCGAAGACTACAATAATTTTCCAGATTACGCATATATTACAGACGAACACCCAACCGCCTGGTGGGATAGATCAGATATTACAACCGCGGATATTAAGCAAACAGCCGATAATATTTCCTGGAAAGATTTAGACCTCGATTGGGATACTATATATGCAGATATATTAGAAAATACTTCCAATGATGAAGACGAAGAATTATTAGAAATTATTTTTGATCCTGAAACAAAAAAGAAAAATCCAAAAATATTTGTTTTAGAAGGTGGAATTAAGAAAGACGACGATAAGGATAAGTAATGCAAATTGACGAGTATGGTGAAATCGAATATACAGAAGAAGAAATCTGCGAGGCACTTCGTAAAAACCCCGATTTAGATTTTGAAAATATATTCTTGAAAAATGGGCAAAAATATATTCAAGCAAAAAAAGAAACTTTTCTTGCTATGCCGAATGTTAATTTATGGAATAATATTCGAGAAACTACTCCAGAAGAATATCATACTCAGCTTCAACAGATCTGGTTAATGCCAGAAGAATATTCACAATTTGATATCGAATTATGGCTATATAATCAGTGCGCAACCGACGACCAACGACTTAGAGTGCAAGAAGAATTAACGCTATACAAAAAATTTAATTTATTAAATTTATTACGATATCTTAAATATCTACGAGATACGGCCGAAAAAAATAATATTGTCTGGGGTGTTGGCCGTGGGAGTTCTTGCTCATCTTATTGTTTGTTTTTATTAAAAATACATCGCGTTGATGCTCTACTCTATAATCTAGATTATAAAGAATTTTTAAAGGAGAAATAAATGGGAAAACATTATGTAACAACTGCCTTAGGCAAAAAGATTGATATGTCGGCAATGAGAAACCAAAATCCAAATGCCACACCTGTAGGATTAAAACCATCTAAGAAAATTACTGCTAAAGAAGAGCAAACACAGGTAACTCCGGTAGCAGCTAAACTACATGCCACGGTTCCATCAAATAAGCCAGTATCTTCACAAGCTAAATCGGATGCAACATCGACTGAAGAGCCAATTGATTTTCCCGAGCACCACAAAAAAGGTAGGAAATAATGGAAGAAATGAAGCAAAACGAAATTCCCCCGATTATTTCGGCTAAGGAAATTATTCCGTTGCATAAGGACGTTCTTATTCAAGATTTATATTTTGGAGAACAAATTACCCCAATGGGAATTGTCTTGATCGACGATGATAAAAAATCCCGTGGTATTCATGCACGGTGGGCTAAAGTCTATGCGGTTGGCCACGATAATCATGATCTTATTCCGGGACAATGGGTATTAGTGGAACACGGGCGGTGGTCTAGAGGTGTACAACTTAAAGAACAAAATATTGTCATCCGTCGGGCAGATCCTAAGGCAATTTTAGGATATTCTAACTCAGATGAATTAGCAAAAATCTCTTGCTTTGATGGAAAGGAATAAGTATAATTGACTTATGAATATTGAACATAGTCTTTGGACTGAACGTTATCGACCTAAGACACTCTCGGAATATGTTTTCAGTAATCCACAACAAAAATTGCAGATCGAAGCATTTGTAAAAAATAAAGATCTACCGAACCTCTTGCTACATGGCAGTCCCGGAACCGGTAAATCAAGCGCCGCCGCAATGTTAATTAACGAATTGCATATTGATCCATATGACGTTTTATGGATTAACGCTAGTCGTGAACGAAATATCGATACTATGCGAGATCGTATTACAACCTTTGCCAGCACAATGCCCTTTGGTACAATGAAGGTTGTGGTTCTAGACGAATCCGACGGGCTAACGCCCGTTGCTCAAGCAGCACTAAGGGGTATTCTTGAGCAGTACGCATCCTCCAGTCGATTCATCCTCACCTGTAATTATCCAAATCGAATTATTCCGGCAATTCACAGTAGAACACAGAGTCTTGAAATCTGTAAAATGGATGTTACCGATTTTACTTCTAAATTAGCAGAGATTCTTTTAACAGAAAATATCGACTTTGACCTTGATACCCTAGATGACTATGTAAGGGGCACTTGGCCAGACCTGCGAAAAGGTATTAATAGCTGTCAATTAAATTCGGTCGATGGAAAACTGTTGAAACAAAACGAAAGTACTTCATCAAGTGATTATAAAATTGATGCTATCGCATTATTCAAGGCTGGAAAAATTAGAGAGGCACGTAAATTAATTTGCGAGCAAATTCGGCCAGAAGAATTAGAATCATTCTTCCGATTCTGCTATGATAATTTAGATTTATGGGGTAATACTAATGAATTAACTGACCAAGCTATTCTAATTATTCGTAAAGCAATGGTTCAAATACCAGTATGCGCAGATGCCGAAATTCTTTGCAGCGCAGTGCTTATCGAATTATCACAACTTACATAAGGAGCAATAAATGTTTTTAGTTTCAACATTTTTCATCGCACCGCTTAATGAAAAGGCAACTAGTCAAAAAGATTTTTTCTCGGATTCACGAAATTTAGCTAGGGACGAACATATCTCATTAGTTCGTAATTTGCGAGCTACCGAATTAAACAGAGCTGATACCGTGTTAAATCTTAAAAAGAAAACTATAGAGAAATGCCGTGATTATTCACGATTTGCGTCTGATAATTATTCAGATGTATATGACTACTTTCACGCAATTTATCCGGAACAATTAGATGCGGTGCAATTAACCACAGAGGAATAATTCTTGTTCATAACTCAAGTTGTTATTCATAACGATATCGTTAATGAATTTAAACAAAAAGCGCTAAGAGCGTATCCAAACGAATGCATATCTGCCATACTAGGTAAGCAAGTTATGGATACGCTCTATATCTATGCCTTAGACGACTTATCGGTTAACAGAACTAACCCCCGTGGAATTTCCTATCAGAGTGCGGAGGAAGAAATAGAAGCGGGCACAAATTTAAAATATTTTGGAACTATTCATACCCACCCAAATGCAGTGTTAACGCACAGTTATATTGATAAAAAAGGTTTTATCGCGGATCAGTTTAAAGAAACCAATTCGTGTGGTTTTATAGATGAAATTTTAGAAGATCGCATAATGGGTATTATGGCTATTGCCGATAGAAAAAAAGTATTTCAGTGGGGATTAATATTTTTTAACGAGCAAATGCAACAAATAGAAACACTAATATCGGAATCAAAGGATCATGATGAAAAGCGGTAGGATAGAAGTAATAACTGGGCCAATGTTCTCAGGAAAATCCGAAGAATTAATAAGGCGGCTGCGCCGAGCTACCTTTGCAAAACAACGAATACAATGTTTCAAACCAAATATCGATAATAGATATAATGTAACCGATATTGCATCACACAGCAAATTAACTTTCTCCGCGAAAACAGTTCAAACTACTGGCGAGCTAAAAACTATTGCCGGAATATGTCTTAATAATTTTGATGTAATAGGAATTGACGAAGCGCAATTTTTTGGGGATGAACTAATATCATTTTCTATTGAACTAGCACGTGCCGGAAAAAGAGTTATTATCGCTGGACTCGATACAACTTTTGCTGGGGAACCATTTCATCCTATACCAGAATTGATGGCTATTGCTGACGAAGTTATTAAATTATCAGCCGTATGCGTAAAATGCGGGGAACCCGCAATTCATTCGCAACGATTAAGCACTGATACTAGTCGAGTATTAGTTGGGGCAGATACTCTTTACGAGGCGCGATGTCGGCAATGCTTTGATCCAATATTGGAATCATAAAAACGGTGGCCGTCAGGCCACCGTTTTTATCTTATTTTATTCTTCCCCTTTTCTAAATATGTCGATTACTTCTTTTACAACAGGGTGCCTTTCAATATCGTTTTCCGAAAATTCAATACTGGCAATAAACTCACTTCTACCGTATTTTTTAAGTGACTCTGAAAAATATTTTAATCCATTATCTCCGCTACGTTTATCTGATTGATCATTATCTCCCGTTAATACTAATTTGGAACCTTCACACAATCTAGTACCTAAAGCAAGAATTTGTTTTTTAGAACAATTTTGAGATTCATCTAAAATTACGAACGATGAAATATTTCGTCCGCGCACATACATCAATGGTAAACATTCGATCCGTTTATTTTCAATCATTGTTGCCAATTCTTTAGCAGAAAAATACTCTAAAAGAACATCAAATAATGCCTGAAGCCACGGCGCTAATTTTTCATTAATATCACCCGGTAGAAATCCGAGATTTTCATCATCGGTTCCAACTGAAGGACGGCATAAAATAATTTTATTTACTTTTTTTTCACTAAATGCCTTAATTGCAGCAAGCATCGCCATAACTGTTTTTCCAGTGCCGGCTGGACCTTGTACTATTACAATCATTTTTTCTGGGTTTAATAAATACTCGAGATATTCTTCTTGGTGAATATTGCGTGGGATAATTTGAACAGCCTTTTTAATTCCTGTTTTAATTGTATAATGAGCGGTATCTGGGTTGTTTTTCTTAGTTGATTCTGAAAACTCGTTGTTGGAGCGTACCTTTTTGGTTCTCGACATATGAAGTGTCTCCCCTAAATTACCCTGCCAAGTATTTACCGGCAGCATTTCAATGCAAATTATTCCTTTAAAAATGCTAAATACTTGTATGCGAACTAAGTTCGTGGGATATTCATTGATAAATATGCGTGAAGGATAACAATGGCAAATATTAAAATAAGCGAAATTCTCGATAATATTAGGCAAGTCTCAATAAGTGCAAGCGCTATGTCTATTCTTCGAGAATTTGAACGAGTTATTGATGAAAATGGGTTATATGCCTTTCATAATTGGAAGACACTAGAGTTAGTAGCGGGCCCCGAAATTGCTGCATACCGAGTCCAATGTACATTTTCATCACCGTTATCCAAAATGCCGGACCCATCCGGCGCCTCTAGATTATTACCATATGGAGTTAAAGTTGGGTATAGAAAAGCATGGCTTGTATATCCTGTAAAAATTGAAGACGCCGATGATTTTCGTCCAAAAATTAAAAAAGCAAAACTTAAAAAAATGCTTGTTTGGCTAATAACTATCAATATGCCACGATTCCTAATGAAAGACATTACCCAAGGAAGCGAAGAAATTATGGATTCTGAAATCGATATGGATGATATCGACTCAACTAATATTGAGAAAGCCTACTCAGAAGATCTTGATACTCACGCGGGCGCACAGAAAGCGGCCGAAGAACAAAATCAGGCTGCCCAATAGCTTAGACTATAAATATAGTTGCATGGGAGTGAAATGAAAGTATTAGAATCTTTTGAAATCTCTGATTTAAAATTCGTGCTCGAGCCCTCGATCCACATCGACGAATTTTGCTCTAAAATTGGTAAAGATGATGAAATTGCCGTTATAAGTTTCTTGGTTAATGATAAGCGAGCAGCTCTTGATGTAATTGGTTTTTTTGAAAATGGTTACGATTTTATTTTGGATGCCGACATTTCTGCATCAGAAATTAAACCCGGTAGCTATTTAGTTTATGTAGAAATTTTACGACGAAGACGCCTCATTACCCAGATATTCCAACTAATTTCAGACTTATCGGCTGCGTCACAACTAAAACAAAATGAATGGAAATTTAAATATATGGATGACGAATATCATCCATTATCCGAAAAGAATTTAAAATTATTTGTTCCGTTAAGCCCGCGTAACTACAGAGAACAAATTAATAGGCCAATTGATAATTTAAAACAGGCGGCGGGAATTAAAACTGAAAGTTATGTATCAACTGATCCATTGATTCAAACCTTGATGCACGCGGCGGGCATTCCTTATGACATTAAAAAACATATTTAGTCATTTTCTCTCTCATACGTCACCAGTTGAAACTGTGCAGAAAGCTGTTTCAGAAACAATTTTAAACAACACAATTGAAAAAACAATTGTAACTATTAAGGAGATCAACATGTCTTTTATTTTATCTTTTAAAACTCACTTCGAAGATATCGAAAACCTATTTAAGAAACTATTCAAATCAGAACCATCTTGGGCACAGGTTGCAGAAACCGATATTGCTTTTGTAAGCCCAATTCTTGAAAGTATTGTTACTTCTGTCGGCGGAACATCTGTTGATGCTGAAGTTACCGCTGCCGTCACCGTCATTCAGAATGGTCTAGTGTTAGCAACTAAATTCATTCAGGCCGAAGACGCAAGCACAAATCTATCTGACGCACTTAACGCACTTAAGACAAATTTAGGAGCATTACTATCGTTAGCGGCTATCAAAAATTCAGCTAAAGTTGCTACTATTACTAACTATGTTGACCTTTTCATTGGCGAGCTAGATGCAATTCTTGCCGTTATTCCTAAGGTTGTTACCGCTGTACCAGTTGCATAAATTAATTTTTAGTTAATTAAAAAGGGACCTCATCGGGTCCCTTTTTAATTGAGGAATAATATGGAAAATAAAATTCTTACATGTTCAAAAATTTTAGGTTGGCTAGCTATTACCTTCTGCGCAATATCAATGGGAATATTTTTCATAGCAACCCCAATAGAAGAATATCAATTAACTAAAAAAATAGATACGCTCCTTTCAACTATAAATTCTCCTTCTGGCCCGATAGTAGTGCTTAATCAAGATTTGTGGGATCTGCATACTACACTTTACAATCTTAATAATGCTGCGCTTAGTGAAAAAACATATTTCGACAATGTCGCCCCTGTTTCTACTAAAAAAATCAATACTATGTTAGATAATATTAATTCATTAACTGCGTCTGCAAATGACACAATAACGTTAGTTAATGCTGCGGTTCCCCAAATTTCTAAAAATACCGATTCTATATCAACAAATGTAAATGATTTTTTAATAACAACAAATGGTACCGTAAAAAATTTCAATCCAGTACTTACTCAGGTCACTAAAAATTTATCTGATCTTGATTCGTTCGAAACTGATAATAACATAAAACAAATGCCCGAGCACATTAATAGTTTATTAGATAATAGTGTAAAAATCACAGGGCAAACAAATCAATTACTTACAGATGTGAATAACCCACACGGATTTATTCATTGGGCTATTAAGCATATTTGGTAATTTATAAATACGAGTATAGAGGAATAAATGGAAAATAGACGTATAGGAAGTAAGGCAGCACCATATACTCGATCCGATAATTCCGGCCAATTTCGTAGTCCGGGTCCCTATATAGGTATAATCAAAAATAATATTGATCCGACTAGAAGCGGACGGCTGCAAGTGTACATTCCCCAATTTGGAGCGGCAAATGAAAATGATCCATTGGGATGGATTACGGTATCATATGCTAGCCCTTTTCGAGGACAGACACGGCAGCGTGTATCAGTTGATTCATATATAGATCCTACTATAGATTTTAATAACACCGATGAAAATAGTTTTCAATCGTACGGCTTCTGGGCTGTACCACCAGATCTAAACGGGCAGGTACTAATTATTTTTGTGAACGGTGATGTGTCTCAAGGATATTGGTTTGCCTGCATCCAAGAATCAGTTAACGCGCACATGGTTCCCGCTATTGGTGCGGTAACAGCATCCACTGGCCCCAATGATGGCGGATATATCTGGCAACCATCAGGTGCTAACGCAATACCAACACATACGATGTTACAACAATATATTCAATTGAATGTGGCTGGGCAGCAAGAAATTCCATATCGTTTGCCGGTAAGTGAACCAGTTTTAACCGCGCAGGCAAATGTTAGTCCTACCGCAGTAACCTCTGTACAAATGGTTCCCCAGGTATTTCAATCGAAACAATTAGGAATACAAGGATTGGCATTTGATTTTATCCGCGGCAGTACTAGTGCTTCCAGCATTAGAGAAAATCCTAGTCAGGTATTTGGTATAAGTACTCCCGGTAGGTTAAGTAGTTTTGCAAATGTTACGCAAAGTGCTACCATAATTGATTTAATTAACAATTATGTAAATTCAAACCCACAAGTAGATGACCCGGCATTAACAAAAGCATTATCGTGTGCTTATCGTACCGGAGGTCATCAATTTGTCATGGATGACGGCACTATTGACGGCCAAGATCAAGGTATAAGAATTCGATCAACCTCAGGCAATGAAATTCTATTAGATGATACAAATGGTCAAATTTATGTTATTAACAGTTCGGGAACCGCTTGGGTAGAGTTATCCCCTTCTGGCTTTATAGATATTTTTTCTGCCTCGGATTTTTCTGTACGCAGCCAAGGAAATATTAATTTCCACGCTGACAAAGATATTAATCTAAATGCTGCGGGCAGTATCAAAATGCATAGTGGATCAGATACTAAAATCGATAGTGCTGGTACATTTTCTGCTCGTTCTCAACGGGCGTCTACCATTTATAATTCTACGGGTGATATTAAAATAGGGTCCGGTGGCGCTATTTCATTATCATCAAAAGCAGCAACCAATATAACCGCAGGCGCAGCTTTTAATGTAACCGCAGCTCCAGTTAATCTTAACGGTGGGCAACCTTCGCAAGTATCTGACCCCGGTGCGATAGAAACAAATAATCAGTTAGAAGTAGGACAGCTTGCTGGCTCACTAGCATGGTGGCAAACTGGTAATTTTAAATCTATATGTGAAAGGGCGCCGGCGCATGAACCCTGGCCTGGGCACGAAATAAACGGTATCAAAACATTTAATGTTACACAAGGAACTTTCTCAGGATCAGAAATTACTCGACCGCAAACAGGAACAACAAGATCAGGCGTGAGAGGAACAACAAAAGGGCATTCAATAACAGAAGCAGACATCGCTAAACAACCAGTAGTTGGGCCAGTTTGCGGTCTCACTGTAAAGGAAACACAGGCGCTTATGGCTCAAATTGGGCAGCGTGAATCGGGTGGAAATTATTCAGCCCAAAATCAATTAGGATTTGTAGGAAAATATCAATTTGGAGCAGCCGCTTTAGAAACATGTGGTTATTTAAAACCCGGTAGTTCTAAACACGGAACTAATTCTCAGGTTATTAGTAATCCAGCAAATTGGTCAGGATTAAATGGATGCAATTCTTCTCAATCTTGGTTTAGTAACACAATGGCCCAAGAACAGGCCATGCTACAATTAATGAAAAAAAATTGTCAATCATTATCATCAATGAATGTTTTAAATAGTAATAGCTCTATTGAAGATCGTGGTGGATTTTTAATGGCGGCCCACTTAGTGGGGGTCGGTGGCGCTGCAAACCTTTATAAAATTTTACATAATCTACCGTCTAATACCGGGGCTAGAACCGCTGATGCGAATGGAACGACTGCTAGTTCATATTATGATCTAGGAGCAAGCTCTGTTCAGTTAGGTAGTTCGGCGCAAAATGCATAAGAGGAGATAATAATGTCTTGGAAATATGAACAAACAACTGGAAATCTAATAGATCCATCTGGAAAATTAATTGGAAAAGGTTATAGCGGTAATGGCGCAGATCTAGATAATTCTTCAGAGCAGCAAATTAAAAACCACGGACCTATTCCCCAAGGATTATGGACTATACAGACATTCGTCGATGATCCTGGAGGGAAAGGCTTATTGGTAACTCATCTTACCCCAACATTCGGTACTAATACGTTTGGACGGACAGGATTTATGATTCATGGAGATAATTCCAATGTTAATCATACCGCAAGCGACGGCTGCATAATTTTAGCAAAACCATTACGAGAATTAATTAGTTCTAGTACAGATAGAACATTAGAAGTATCAGAATGAAAAATGCCTGAAGAGTTAATCTTCAGGCATTTTGTTATTCATCGAAACTAATGGTTGAAAACCCGCTTTCTTTAATAATTTTACAAATTGTGTTTGCTTTTGAAATTAATTCATCCTTATGTGAAATTAACCAAACTGATTTTCCTTGATCTCTAGTTAGATCTCTTAGCAAATTCATTGCATCTAATCCACCTAAAATATCTAGCCCATTATCGAGAATTTCATCTGCAAAAAATAAATTAATTTTCTGATATAAATTCTCATACACATCTCGGAAACTAAGACTTAATCCCAATGAAAGCCTTGCCATTTCTCCCCTACTTAAATTGCCAGGACTTAATTCTCGTCCTAACTCATTAATAGAAACGCTAAGGTCATTTTCAAAAATTACACTATGCGGCAACCCTAGTTTAGTTAGATAATGATCTAACCTTGAATTTAAATAACTTAAATTTTGATCAATTATCTTTTTTCGAATAAAACTGTCTTTATTAACCAGTAATTTTAATAAGAATTCTTGATGTTCGTTAAATTTTGTTAATTCATTCATGGTCGAAAAATCTATTGTTTCAAGTGCAGAATTTTTCATATCAAAAATTGAATCTTTATATGGATCTTCACTATTTTTAGCCGTTTCATATTGTTGCATTAAAAGACTCAATTTATTTTTATGATCGTATGCTTCGGCTATTGTATCATAAGACGGCTGAATTGGAACTTCTATCATCGGAAAATCGGCTAGCCGACGTTCTAAATCTGCAATGGTTTGCTCCAATCTTAATTTTTCCGAGGTCACTCGTTCATATTCTATCTGTTTATTATTAAGAAGTGTGGTGTGAACATCTGTCTGTAATTTTTGATGGCATGTATGACAGCATTGATCTTTTAAACTATCAAGATCTAATTGAAGTGATATCTGTTTTTTATCTTCTTTTGTTAGTAATATTTTTTCTTGCCGAAGGGAATCGGCTAATTCTGCCTTGTAACTTTTTAAGATTTTGTATTCATCCCACAACTCGTACAACACTAATTCTTTTTCAATATCAATGGTCGACAAAAAAGAAATTGCTTCTTCTAATTCAACCAAAGAGCTGGTATGATTTAAAGCCCACTTTTTTTGTTTCGTTAGTAACGAATTAATTTGCATTTGAATACGAGTATTTGCTTCTTCCGTACTTTTAATTCGTATTTGTTCTTTAACAATTTGCTCGTTAACCGATTTAATATCTTTCTTTAATTTTTCCGCTTTTTCTGATAACAAGGTAATGCCCAATAACTGTTCAATAATTGCCCGTTGTTCATGCACACGCTGGAATAAAAAAGGAACAGTATATGTATTAAGCGCAACAACCTGGCAAAACATAGCCTGACTCATGCCTAAGATTTTTTCTATTTCAAGCTGTGTCTCTCTACTATCCCCTTGAGCATCATCGTCGGCAGAATTTTCACACACTTGTTGTTTAGTTCCGCTAACATAAAATTCTAAATTATTTGGACGACGCCCTCGAACTATTTTATATGTCTTACCATTCGATTCGAAATCTAAAGAAACTTCCATATTTTTCCCATTTGATTTGTTTATCAAATGTTCTTTCTTAATATTAGATACTGCCCAGCCAAATAACGCATAAGAAATTCCATTAAGAATTCCTGTTTTCCCTACGCCATTTCTACTGCCCGCATCTTCGCCGCCCATATCTAAATTTTCACCTAGTATAAGCACTAACTCTTCTCTATTAAGATCAATTTCTTGTACTGCATTTCCAAAAGAAAGGAAATTTTTCATCTTAAGATTTTTTAATTTTAGCATAAATAAATTTTCCATTCCTCGGGAATAATTACATTTTTTGATACACCGCTAAACATAGGAGCGATTTGCGAATGTTTATATCCTGCTAATCCCGTTCCAATCGGAGTTAATCTAAACGTTAATTCAGGATGTGTTTCGGAAAAAATTAAAAATTCGTCTACATATGATTGAATATTAGATAATGGCAATGGTTTCAGCCTTCCATCTTTAGTGGGAATTGCATAAGAATTGCCTTGAAGGCCGTTCCCCTGCCCATAAATTGCTCCACACTGTTGTCGGGCATATAATGCCGCGCCTTTTCCGTGAATTCCCAGCAAATTTGACCCAAAAATAAAAATTTCTTTCATTTCACAATTCTCTATAGATACTTAATAAAAGATTAGAGTCGTAAAAATCACTATTAATTGCTGTTATTTGTCCCTGCACAATAGAATCAACCGATTGAAAAGAAATATTGCCGCCATTTGCTAGATCTTCGGCGTACATATCTTTTTTAACCGGTACCAACGACATTTCGCGCAATTCATATTCCTTCACTAAAGTTTCCTTTAAATAACTGGCCTCTTCATATGATATTGCCGTATCTAAGACCAATTTAATATAACTATGCGCTGGTAGGTATGAAGAGGGATCAACAACTAAATCACTAATTTTAACAACTCTATATTTTGGAGCATCCGGCCAGGACAAAAAAGTTGGCTCTTGCCCATATGGTAAAATCATCATTCCTCTAGAATCATCCCCGGCATCTGTATAATTATGCGGGAAAGCATTACCGATATAGGTGATATTACCTTGAGTTTGTCTCATATGAAAATGCCCACTATATACGTGCTCGAATCCAGAAAAATTCTTTGCACGTATTTCGCCAACCTCAGGCATTGCCGTCTGAGCATTCATTAAGAAATTAGGAATCTCGGCGTGGCACATCAGATATTTTGCTTTTTCTACCGAAATCTTTTTATATTCATCCTGGACCATCCAGGGTGCAAAGATAACATCGCCCATTTGTGTCCATTCATTTATAATTTCGATATTCGGAATGTGGTTAGCCCAAGATACGCTACTAACTGTTCGTTTGTCTTTATAATAAAGATCATGATTTCCGGTGATCATAATAACTCGAGCAAACGAATCACTTAAAATTCGTAATCCCTGCAATCCATAATTCATTGTAACAAGATTTGTATTATTTCGATTATGAAAATAATCACCTAAGAAAATACAAATATCACAGCCTTCAGATATTGCGGTTTCCGAAAACCATCTAATAAAATTTAAACAATCTTCATTATGAACAAGCCCGTTTCCTTTAAGCCCAAGATGAATATCCCCGAAAATAGCAGCTTTCCTAAACAATTCACTCATGATAATATTTACTCACTCTCGAAAATTGCGGCCTGGCTTGTTGCGCTATAGGAAGGATTCATATGGTTATCTATTAGAAGTTTGTCTCTAATCTGCTGATTTTTCTTTTCAATGTTTAAAATACGTAAAAATGCATTTCTAGCAACGGTCGTAAAAAATGAAAATGGATTACTGCTCTTACTTTCATCAAACTGAAGACAAACCTGAATTAACTGCATAATAGCCTGGCCTTCAAATTCTTCTCGATATGAATAATTACGCCAATTTCCTTTCGATGCGTATTTTTCAACTAATTTCATAATCATACGAGCCAAAGTATCTGTTAAATTACCTTGCGTCTTACAAAATGATCCCGAATCAAACTCCCCGATCCAATGGCTTTTGCCTACCTGAAATGCATTACCTAATTCATCTAATCTATAATGAAAAAATGGAGGAAAATTAATACGTATATGATCGGCTTTAATATTTGTCTGTATTAAAGTTTCAATCTCTGCGTCTAATTCTACCACATCTTCTTCTTCGTTATCTTCAAAAAATTTATTAATGCTTAGACCAGAAGATGCAGAAGCCAACTTTTCTTCAATAGTTTTCTTAGGCGGTAACATCGGAATATGTTCCCAAGTCATAACACGAAAAACTAAATCAGTATCTAAGATACTAGCTGGGTCTATCTTATTTGCAGTTTCCCGAAAAATTCTAGCTGCTCTATTGATCTTAGCTGTCTGAATACTATTCGATATTTCTGTAACATCAAATATAATAACATCATATTGATGATCTAATTCAACATTTCGATAAGAGCAATATGAATTCTTTGAAAGATGAATTTCCTTGAGTAAATCACGATTATTTAAATAATTAACTTTAATGGGGTCCCCCGTACTACTTACATTTTAAGCATAAATATGTTATAAGTTAATATTAACATAAGTTGCTTCCGGGGTCAAGAAAAAAATGCAAATTCCATTGCCAGATATGAGTCAAAGTGAAGATCAATTTGCGCCGACTCCATCTGTAACAGATGCATCGGGAGTTGACTCAGTAACATCATTTACCCCGACGCAAATAGGAACAATGTTTCCTAGTACTTCAAGAGTATCGAGCTTAAATATACCATCATTAAAAGCCACTACCCCCAAAGTAACATTTAATGGCGCTTCGGGTAATGATAAACGAGTTAAAATCAGTATGCTGTCAGGAAGTCCTGCAATTTTTTATAGAGACCCAGCAAATACTTTATTAAAAATTCTTAATCAAACAAATGGCGTCGTCTTCCCCTTTCAGCCGTCAGTTCCTCTTTCATTTTCTTCAACATATGAGAATCAAGCTGTTACTCATAGTAATTTTACATATCACTCGTACAAAAATAGTGAAATTAAGCCTTTTGATATAAGTGGTGATTTTGTCGTTAGAACCCCATATGAGGGCCAATATGTAGTTGCGGCAATCCACTTTCTTCGTTGCCTAACTATGATGTTTACCGGAAATGACGCAAGCGCGGGATCCGGAAAAATTAACTTAGCAGGAGCGCCGCCATTAATTGTCAATTTAACAGGCATCGGGTTTGTAGGGTTAGATAGTCTTCCGGTTGTTGTTACTAACGTTACTACTACTTTTCCCGACAATGTCGATTATGTTACCGTTGCATTACCAGGATTAAACGGAGAAATAACTAAAATTCCGTGTCAGATGACTGTTAATATTTCTGTTGTACCCGTGTTTAGCCGATTATTTGCCTCGCAATTTGGTTTGCAAAATTTTTCTAACGGAACTACCCGACTTTTAGGTCCAAATCCTGATTTATCCCCATCTTTAAATGGAACCATTTCTAGTCTAACACCGTCTGCTATTCCATCGTTTTCTGGGTTTTCAGCTAACTCACCAACAGTTATATTAGGAAGTGATAACACTGCGGTTAGCACGAACACAAAAAGCGGTGACTTCCCCACAATCGAAACGCAAGCTGATACTAGCCTTAGCGATATACAACTTTAGGAAATCATGACTACTTATACTAGCGCAAGTGCATACTACGATACATCTATTTCAGCTAATGGAATATTAAATACCTGGACGCCGCGATATGTCCCAGCTAGTCCATCTGATAATTTAGTAGTAATAAGCGATGCATATGATTCTCGCCCGGATCTAATGGCGTTTGATCTTTATGGATATGCCGAACTCTGGTGGATTTTTGCTCAACGAAATCCAGGAACGTTATCTGCTGACCCGTTAGGTAATTTTACCGCGGGTACTGCAATTTATATACCCGATCCATCGGCAGTCAAAGCAGCATTGGAACTTTAAAAATGGCAATTAATACAAATGAAGGACTAAGTTTAGAAGAGATTATTGCAAAGAAAAAAGCTGCGGTAGCAAACGAAGTTTCTGCTCTTAACACCCCACCTGCGGCGTTGGTAGCCCAAGTTAATAATTCTCAAAATCAATTAGCATCATTCCGATCACAAGGCGCAGCCGACAAAAATTTAGATGATCAACAATTATCCACGACGTCTGCTACTGCAAACAGCTCTATTAGGCCCAATTTGCTTAACTCTTATGCAAGTTATACCCCGTTAATAACATTACAAGTTACTACCCCAAAATTACATGCATTAATGATGGCTGCACAACGGTATGTACCGTCAGATTGGACAACTATTTGTCAATCAGGAGGAATGGGTACAAATAAATTATCAACATATTTCCCTACAGATTTAGGCATTGATAATCTTGATATGAAGACTATAGCCGGCCAAAATCAAGAAAATCGTGGGTCAAATGCAACAAATATAACTTTCGATATAATAGAACCAAATGGAATGGACTTAATTGAAAATCTTTATGATTTTTGCCAATCTATAAACGAGTATAACTATTGTCAACTACCATACTTACTTAAAATCTCATTTAATGGATTTTTTGATGATGGTTCACTCAATACTATTGCAGGAACAACTAAATATATTCCAATAGTATTAGCCAACATGGAAATTAAAGCGGGATCCACCGGAGCAACCTATAAAATTACAGCAATTCCAATTAATGAATTATCAAATACAGAAATAGCCGGAAGAATTGATTCGATGGTTGAAATTTCTAACAGCAGCACAGTGCAAAATTACTGCGATGGATTAGCATATTCATTGAATCAGCATCAAAAACATTATGTAGATACAAATACATATACAGTAGCAGATAATTATGAAATTATATGTTTACCTCAGATAAGTACAGAACTTAGCTCGAGTTCATCAAATATTAATATTGGAGCAAGTTTGTTTGTAAATCCTGTATATACAAATACAACGTCTGCCCCTAAAGATGCAAAAATGACATCTGGGGCAACACCGATACAGGTAATGGCAAATAATTATGCATATAACCTTGGGCAAACACATGCAATTAAAAATGCAACAACTACCGCTAATATTAATGGGCAAACAGTAACAACGGGTGAAATTTCAACAACATCTATTGGGCCTGGAATAACCGCGGTTAACCAGGTATATTTTAACCCTGATGGCAGTTCATCTGGCCATAGTATTGTACGATTTGGCGTCGGCGCTAGTATTCTTGATTCAATTAATACTTTAATTATAAGTAGTGAGTATATAACCAATCAAATTAAAGTATTCGAGAAAAAAATAAGCGACATAATTAATATGGCAAATTTAGTATCGGGCGACCCGACAACAGATATCGGAATTAAGGAAGCGATTAAACAATTACAAGGACCGTTTCAATGGTTCATGATTAGCAGCGAAACAACAATTCTTGGTTATGATTTTTTACGTGGAAAATACGCGGCTAATTATCGATACATCGTAAAACCATATATAATCGATAACGCAAAAATATTTGAAGTACCTAATCAGACTCCGGCGTTGCGAGTTTTAAAAGAATATAACTATATATTAACCGGCAAAAATACCGAAATTCTTAACTTTGATATGGAATTCAAAACTGCTTTTTTAACATATACCCAAGTTGCTAATAAGAGTACTAAGCAGCAAGGAACAGGATCATCGACTCCGGCAGATCAACCAACCGCATCTAATTCAACATATGTAATAGCTCAAAAAGGTACAGCAGTAAACGCCTCTAGAGTTCTATCGGCAGCACCAAGTAGTATCAAATCAACTAATATAACGGCCGAGCAAACTCCCGAAAGAACTACAGCGGCAGATGTCGCTGCGACAATTTATGCTCCCGCAGAAATGTTATCGGTTAGATTAACTGTTAACGGTGACCCTGATTATATTAAGCAAGATGGACTATTTCTAAATCCATCAGCAAATTCAACCTTAGTACCATATATAACAGAAGCGAGCGGAGCACCTGGAGGAATTATGTTCAATAGTGGAGAAATTTACATGAATCTCAATTTCCTAATTCCCAGGGATATAGATCTTTCAAGTGGATTAATTACCCCACCAGATAAAAGTAATAATGTTGTATATCATCGTAATGTTTTTAGCGGTTACTATCGAGTTTTAGAAATAACTAACAAGATAGCCAACGGTGTTTTCACCCAAGAATTACAATGTATTCGGTTTGATGACAGTCACGAGATTAACCTCATATCAGCGGCTACACCCGTATCTGTTTCATCACCAACTGCACCGAGTAATGCCGCCACGCCCCAAAAAGCATCTACTCCAATTTACGCCGGGGCGCTATCCGGAATCAAAGCTGTATTGGGATGAGTATAAATACAAATAAGGTGATATAAATGAGAATAATAGAATTATTTGAAGATTTACCGTCAATACCAGGGTTAGCACCGTCGGTTAATCAATCTGGACTTAAAAACAATATAAAGACAGCTACCCCAGGCGTGGCAAATTCTGCAAATATAAACACAAATTCTCAAGCGGTAAAACCAATTGATCCCGCAATTTCCCAGCAATTATCAACTCGAGGATCTACAATCCAATTGCCATCGGGGCCCACAAACCAGCCGACCAATTTTAAAATAACAGGCATGGATAATCAAACCGGAAACGTAACACTTAATAATCCCCAATCACCCAATCAACCTGGCGTGTCTTATTCTAAAACCCAATTAGCGCAAATGATTGCCGCTAGCAAGCCAACAATGTAAGGGTAAACTATGTCAATATATTCAGGCTTTTCAACGGTATCGTCAGATGCTCAAAAGAAATTTGTTCTTACCGATAGGAAACTTATTCAGCAGGATTTATTGAATGCGTTAAAAACTCGGCGTGGGCAACGTCTTATGCAACCTAATTTCGGATGCATAATTTGGGATAAATTATTCGATAATATAACACAGACCGATTTAGATGACATTAGTGCTAACATTAGTTCAATCATTAATAACGATCCTAGAATAACATTAGTAAGTCTCGATCTTACTCAGGGACAACATACAATTACAGTAACAGTAATTATTCAATATGTTAACACAAATGAAACGGATCAACTAATAGTGAACTTCAATTCTGAACTGTCTAGTGATTTCTAACCCATCCTGTCAGCCGCGAATTCATTAATGAATTAACCGTCTTGTATCTAGAGCATAAATAATCATATGGGAACATCACTGCAAGCAACAACGGCTTTTGGCATTCAAGATTGGCAGGCTTTCTATACTTCTATGGGCAGCCCGAATCTCGCGTCGTACGATTTTTCCACACTACGAAAATCGTTCATAAATTATTTGCAACTAAAAAATCCAGAAAATTTCAATGATTATATTGAAAGCAGCGAGTTCACGGCATTAATTGATCTAATTGCATTTATGGGACAAAGTATGTCCTTTCGTTATGATATGAATGCGAGAGAAAACTTTCTTCCTACTGCGCAAAGTAGAAATTCTATTAATTATCTGGCTAATCTTGTTAATTATATTCCGAGTCGAAATTTAGCTGCAAATGGCTATCTAAAAATAAATAGTCTTTCTGTTAACGATAATGTATATGATTCGCTAGGAAATAATCTTAATGGAATAACAATTAATTGGAATGATCGCACTAATAGAAACTGGCAAGATCAGTGGAATACTATTATCAATGCAGTTTTAATTAGTTCTCAAACCATTGGCAATCCTGGTAATACAAATGTAATTAATGGAATTAATTATTCAGAATACGGCTTGTCTTCGTCGGCAGGACAGGCGCCGCCATATGCATTCACAGCATCTATTAATAGTTCAAGTACAAATTTTGAAATAGTTAACCCTACTTCTGTTGGCGAAACATTTATATATGAAATCGACCCCGAACACACTTCTACTTTTAATCTTCTTTATGAAAATGATGGACTAGGATTTGCTAGCCAAAATACGGGGTATTTTCTCTATTTTAAACAGGGAACATTGTCGTCGCAAACTTTTAGTATTGCATCTGGGTTACCTAATACATCTATCAATTTATCCCAAACCGGCGTTAATAACTCGGATGTATGGCTATATCAACTTAATACAGACGGAACAATTACAGAATGGACTCAGGTACAAACAATTTACGGAGAAAATACAGCTTTCAATAATCTTCCATCGCAGCAGCAAACAATTTTTTCTGTAACTAATCAAATCAACGATGCTATTACTTTAATCTTCGGTGACGGTGTTTTTGGAGCAATTCCTCAAGGTAATTTTATATGCTTTACTCGTTCATCTAATGGGCTAACATATAGAATTAATCCTTCAGAAATGTCCAATTTATCTTTTCCTATTAACTATACGAGTAAGACAAATCGTACACAGCTATTAACAATCAATGCGAGTTTACAATACACCGTAGGTAATAGTGCGGGTACCGAATCGTTAGCAAATATTAAATTAAAGGCACCCCAAAGTTTCTACTCGCAAAATAGAATGGTAAATGGTCAAGATTATAACTCTTTTCCCTTTACAAAATATAGCAATATTTTACAATTAAAAGCAATCAATAGGACGGCTAGCGGAGTAAGTCGATATCTCGATGTAATTGATCCAACTGGAAAATTTAGTAGCACAAATGTTTTTTGTGACGATGGTTTTATATATACAGATCCGTCAGTTATAACAAATAATTATACCTATGCAAATCAAAATAATTTAGCAACAATTGTAGAAAGTCAGATAACCTCGCTAATATCGTCTAATAATACGCTGTCGTTTGTCCTTAATCCCAGTAATTATCCAATCACTATTCCCTCGGCAGCGACCGCCTGGAATTTAGTGTTAACTGACAATACTTCTAGCTCTGGATGGATAAGTGATGTTGCCACCGGCAATCTAATTACAATAAACGATGGACGTTTCGCGCCCGTCTCGCATTCATCAATTCTGAAAATTGGATCATTATTACAATTTACCGCTCCCACTGGTCAATTTTTTGACATTAACAATAATCTAATCACTTCGTCTTCCCAATTATTGAATCAGAAATCTATAATTTATGCGGCTATTACTTCTGCTGATTCGGCTGGCATCGGAAACTCGATCTCAATGAATGGGATAAATGTTGACGGTAGTGGAGCAATTTTACTATCGCAAAAAATTCCTACCGGGGCATTATTAACCGGCATTTTACCATTATACATTCCCGTATTACCGAGTAATTTAATTCAAAAATTAATCACCTATTTAACTAATGGAAATGCGGTAGCTCTATCATATAATTCATACACTCTTTCATGGAGTTTAGATAACACATTACCATTAAATTTTAGCCCAGCAATTTATGGTTCCCAGTTTATTGCTCCGATGAGTCCAGCGGCGATTAATACAAACGATTGGCTATTGGCGTTCGTACCAACGAGTACTACAACTTTTACTGTATATCAACAATCAAATGCCTATTATTTTGGATCTGAACAGCAAACAACCTTTTATTTTGATCCTAATGCTAAGGTATACGATCCAACCAACGCGTCTACACTAACCGATCAGATAATAATCTTAGAAACTAACAGTGCGCCCGGCGTTGCCGTTAACCTCGGATTACCGAACGATATATCAGTAGATGTTTACGCAGTCGTTGATGAAATTAATGGTTTAATTGATAATAGTAGGGTGCAAATTCAATATGCAGGGCTAGCATATACTGGTATTCCCACTGACCCTTTTTTCTTTAAAGATTGTGTGTCTGATAGTAATTTTATATTTTTAGTAACCGATAACTCGCAATCTACTACAAAATTAATAAGCTCTGGAGCTAATCAGGTAGTTGTTGTTAATTTACCCACGGACATAAATAATAATTTATACTCGTATGCAAATGGAGCAATTATTTTTTGCCTCTCAACTCTTCAATTTTATCAGATATCAAGGGTTGGGAGTTTAGCAACTAAAACAACACTTAATCAGCCAGGAAGTACTTTAACATATTCGTATTATGTAGGACGACAAAATTTAAAATTTCAATATCAGCATAATGCGTCTGATAATCGTAGAATAGATCCTAGTCCGTCGAACATTATAGATATGTATTGTCTCGAATCAAGTTATGCTACCGCATATCAACAATACATAACAGATCAAACGGGACAAATAGCATTACCAACACCACCAACAACCGAGACGCTATCAAACGATTTTAATGATCTTAATAATTACAAAATGGTATCTGATGAATTAATTTTTAATTCGGCTCAGTTTGTTCCACTTTTTGGTGATAAAGCCGACCCCTCGGTTCAGGCAACATTTGTGGCCGTAGCAAACCCAAATAGTGCAGTGGGTGCCGGCGAAATTGCAAGCCAAATTATTACTCTTGTAAATAATTTTTTTACAATTGGTAATTTTAATTTTGGCCAAACATTTTTCTGGGCACAACTATCTAACTATATTTTGTCGAATATGACCAATATTATTAATGCGGTTCATCTAGTTCCAAATGCAGGAAATCTTTCGTATGGTGCGTTAGAGCAAATTGTCTGCAACCCATATGAAATTTTTATATCAGCGGCTACAGTAAAAAATATCTCTGTCGTAACTAGTCTAAACAATCTTAATTTGAGGATTTCATGAGAAAAATAATTTTATCAATAATGTTAGCCTGTATAGGCCCCTTTAGCCTTGCGCAGAATCCAGCGACTCAAATTGCTCCAATTTCTGCGCTTAATGCAAAATATTCTAACGGTACTGCGCCCGGGTATTGGGTTACCGCTGGCACAGGATTGCAAGCAGAAATATCGGCTGGAACTGTTAACTGCCAAGGGTCAATATTTATATATAGCGGAGGGACATTAACACTTACTGCCTCATCCCTAAATTATATCTATCTTAATACCTCGGCATCGTGCGTACCCGCAGTGAAAACGACGAATTTTGGTGTAACCGATATTCCTGTTGCGATTGTTCTAACAAATGCTAGTGTGATAACATCGATAACCGATGAACGAACTATTTTTTCAGGTGAAACCGCCAGAGCTATTACCGCAGAAACTGCCGCCCAAGCGACCGCTAATGCTGCATTACCTGCAAATGGTACGTCAACCACACCAGGGGGTAACTTCCAGGCTACTAATATAATTATAGGTTCCGGTACCCCGTTATTAACGATGTATAATTCAGGCGGTGAGGCCTTATTCTCTGGACCTCTAGGATCCGGACTAGTGAACCCAGTAATTATTGGAGGGGCAAGCGGAAGTTGCACAGGACTTTATGCCAAAGCAGACGGCACTGGATGCGGACCAGGCGGCTCGACAACTTGGAACGCGATGACAAACGGAGCACAGACTGGTAGCGGACCATCACAATTAAACACGCTCCCAGGAGGTTTAAGCGTTGGCACCGGCGCACCGTCTATTACCCTGGGCGGGTCCACTGGCAATGGCACATTCCCAGGCACCGTCGTGGCTGGCACTACGAACGGCCAGATCAACGCAGCGCAGCAGCAAACCCCAGCAGGAACGGGGAACAACGGCATTGCCAACTCGTTTCTGGCGTGCCTCGCCGCTCCGTCGGTTGCCTGTTCCATTCTGGCTCCCGCGAACTATGCGCAGACGGAAGCACAGCCCTGGGGCATGGGAAATACGACAGATTATGGCATTCCAGTGAATGGGCCTGCCGCCACAACTACTAGCGGTTGTGTGACTGATTATAGATGGGGTCCACCGCAGGTGATTTGTAATGGTGGCATGTCACTTGGGGATAATCGGCACTATGCCCAGCCCCTGTTTGCTCAAACGATTACCAGTGCCGGAAGCGGCAATACTCCGCATCCTGCTGCCGCGCTTAATCTTCAACAATCCGTTTTCGGGGGTACGCGAGATTTTGACGGGGATGAAACCAGTCTGAATACTATGATTACCCAGATGTGGGTGCATTCGTCGGGTTCGCAGGCTGGGCATAACATCAGCTTGACCAGTTATGCGCCAGGTGACTCGATACCGCTCCTTACAGGAGCCTTTAGTGTGGGCCAAGGTTTAGCACAGAACGAGGGCCTGGAATGGCGCTCACGCCTGGGAGAGACGGGGAATGTTCCAGAGGGCAGGCTCAATACACAGACCTGCGGAGCTACCTGCACATTTGCCCTCACGCAGACTCAGGGAGTCACCGGAAGCTGGGGGAACGACTTGGCCATGATTGACGTTACGCATGGCTACAACGCAGGGTATATCTCAGGCATCAGTGCAGGCACATTTACCGGCTCCAGCGCAGCCAATTGGGACTCAACGTTTGGCCTGACAACTGCCACAACGACGACCACGGCGGCTATAACCACCGGCTCCCAAACGGGCGGCACGAACACCATGCCGCTGTCCAACGTGACGATCCCTGTTGCCAGTTCGACAGGATTCAGTACCGGCCAGACGGTCTGCATGTTCGACAAGGTGGACCCTAGTTGGCAATGCTCTCATATCACGGCAGTGCCGGACGGGACGCACATCACCGTGGATGTGATGAATTACCCTCTCACAAATAACTCGACAGTAGCTGCGGGCGGACTTACCGGTTATGGCTTTGGTATGGATGCCGATTGGGTAGTTCCGGGTGTGACGAACGGGATGGCCGTCAGCGGAGAGAGTGGGCTGGACGGAACTGTCCGGGTGATATATCCTATTGTTTCCAGTGCCAGCGGAAACACATTGACGATTTACAACGGCGCCGGAGTGAACGGCACCATCAATACGCGGTCCTATGGCTATGCCCCAGCCTTGACAGGCTCAGGCGGTACGGCTACGGTGTCGGTGAGCGGCGGCGCAGTTACTGCTTGCACAGCGACTGGCGGCACAAGTTACACAGTAAACTCGCCTCCTACCATCCAGATTACAGGCATCACTTACACTTCCGCGCCGATGATCTATCCCACAGTGGTAGGCACCGCGCTCTCAGGATGCACTATTTTAAATGCAGGTGCGGGCATTACCGGGACGCCGGTGGTGGCTGTGAACAATAATCCGTATCACATCTACCCGCAAGGACGAACTCTAAATGTCTACAACGGGGCCACCGGAGCTGTGGATGGATCGGCAATCGTCACGACTCCGGTTGTCGGTACGTTCGCCACGGGGGATACGCTGGAGCAGCCGCATTATTTCAGAATCAAGATCAATGGGTTGAATTTCGGCTTCAATAACTATCAAGAAGGCGGCCAGCATTCCAATTTCTACTTCCAATCAGCCGGTCAATTCGGGAGTAACGATTACGAGGGCCAGTTTGCAAACAACAACGATCCGACACTTTATGACGGTTACCCAGCGGTTAGTTTAACAGGGTATATCCCCGGACGCGGCCAACTAACTACGCCGTATGGAATGGTGCTTTCCGGCCCTCATCGCGATGGACTGTTCATGGGGTTGCCACCTTATGGGGGCAACGGAGGAAGCAAGATGGGGGCGGTGGTTGTTGGCTGCGGCACAAGCGCACAGTGCGCGGCATGGAATGCGACCTATCCCATGCTGAACGCGCAGGGCTGGAATAGCGCCCAGGCCAAGCAGGCGGAAGACATTCTCGGCTACAACCCGGCGACGCAAAGCTGGCAACTGACTTCCGGGTCGACGGGCAACGCGGGGGCCGGTTCATCTTGCACCTATACGTTCGGGCCAAGTGGAGCCAGCGCCTCTGGCACCGGATGCACTTCATTCGGCACGGTTACAAACTTTGCAGCTTCGGCGGGCACTTGGCCTTCCTGGCTGGTTCCAACGGTGAGCAACTCTGCCTCTACACCATCTTTGTCAGTGATCGCCAGCGCGATACCTAACTCTGCGCTGGCCAACAGTTCGACCACGGTAAATGGGCAGACTTGCACGTTGGGGGGCAGTTGCACCGTTGCAGCCACCGGATCGGCTATGAGTCCGAACGTCCCCGGCTGGCTGCAATATTTTGGCGACGGATCAAATGGCTCGAACACCAACGCCAGCGGCAACATGAGCGGCGAGTATAATTACACGACCTTCACCGTTCCTTATGGCAACACGGTGACGGTGAACTCTGCGGCAGGTTTGATCGTCCACGTATCCGGCGCCTGCACGATTGCAGGGACGATTGAAGCGAATGGCGCAATGGCTGGATATGGAAATGGCTACCCGATGGATAGCAGCGGTGGCGGTGGGTCGGGTGGTGGCACTGCTGCCGGTACTGCTGGGCTACCCTATTACTACGCTACCAATATTGGTACGACTGGCGGTGGAGCGGCAGGAGCAGCAAACGGCGGAAACGGTGGAAATGGAGGTACGCTTTCCTCCGGCCTTAAGCACAATTTCCTTGCCTTGGGAGCTGGGCTGGATGGCCTATATTCCTATGGCGGGGGTGGCAAGCAGGGAGGTAGCACAGGGGGAGCAGCCGGAAATGGTGGAGCACCTGTCATCCTGATGTGCGCCTCGATAACGGGTACAGACGGCACTCACACGGGCATCATTGACGCGAGTGGAGGATACGGCGCACCTCCTGCTGCAAACTCTACAGGAGCAGGATCAGGTGGAGGCGGGGGTGTCGTAGTTCTTTCCTCGCAAGCTGCCGTTTCGACTTGGCCATCCATCTACACGGCTGGTGGTCCTGGGGGCCTGGTTACCGTGCCTGAGGCTGCGGCAACAAGCGGGACCTGCACGAGCCAGCCCAAAGCAACACTGGGCGTCACTTCCGGGGCGCTGTCCAGTTGCACGGTGGTACAGGCTGGCGCAGGATGCGGCACAGGGACGAATGTAACTTTCAACATTCTGGGTGGCGGAGGGTCGGGCGGGACGGTTACCCCGACGTGGAGCGGAGGCGCTTTGGCCTCTTGCACGGCGTCGGGCGGTTCCGGCTACACGGCGGCAACCTATACGACATCCGGAACGGGCGGAGATGGCGGTGCTGGATGGAGCGCGGAGTTCCAAGGGTGGTAAGTTAACTCGGCGACACATGTACGGCGTGCCGCAAAAAAGGTTAAATATATGAAACGATTTCTCATAGCACTAGTATTCATGCTTCTTCCTTGTGTAGTCCACGCCCAAGCGTGGAGTGGACTACTTTATCCATATGGATCAGGAACTTGCACTGGCGCAACCCCAACAGGATGCGCGGTTGATTGGAGCGTAGCAGGCATACCGGGAGGTATTCCTACAGCAACACAAGCAGGTAGCACCATTACATCTACAGGTAGTGATCAAACCTCAGCTATAAACACGGCTTTAGCCGCTTGCGGTGGATCGGTAGGAGCCGAGAAATATGTTAATCTGGCTGCCGGTACTTTTGTGATCGCTGGTACATTAACGGTTCCAAGTTACTGCTACCTTAATGGGCAGGGCGCGAATTCAACAATTCTGAATTTTACAGGTTCAAGCGGCAATGGTGCGATTATCCTTGGCTCATCCTCATTCCCAAGTACAGCCAATGATACTGCGGTTACTAGCGGACTAACGGCCGGATCTACTAGTGTCACGGTAGCCAGTGCTACCAATATCTCAGTTGGTAAGTTACTCACAGTCACAGAATTAAACTCTCTTGGCAACAACGTAAATTCGACTGGTACTGAAGGCTTCTGCAACTTTTGCGATGTATATGGAGGTTATAGGTCAAGTGGGCAGACCGTTCTAGTAACCGGCGTGAGCGGGACCACAATCACCATTTCACCTGGGCTATACTGGACGTTTGGGTCCACGTTGCCTAGCTGGGCAACGTCGCATACATATTACCCTGGCGCGAACGTTACCAATGGTGGAAACATCTATCAGGAAACCGCGGCGCCTACAGGTTCAGGCGGTAATGGACCTTATAATTGCACAAGCGGCACAGGGTCTTTTTCAACAACTTCCGACGGAACTTGTACCTGGACACTATACGGATCAGGAACAACTACCGCTCCCTTAGCAACACCATTTTCTCCGTCAGCAATACAAGCCGGAGTAGAGAATCTGCAAATATATACGACAAATGCAGGAACAACTACAAGCGTTGGTGTCGATGTTCTTGGTTCGATGTGCGAAAATTGTTTTGTACACGGAGTCGAGGTAAATTACACCGATGCAGACTATTTTGATTTCCATTACAGCTACGGCGGAGAGGTTAGCAACAACTACTTCTCAAACGCTATTTTCCACCAGCCTGGTACTTACGATTCGACTGGTCAAATCGATTTCTACACCTCAAAAATGAAAATTGAAAATAATATATGCGAAAGAGGACATGATTGCATAGTCATTGAACGAGGGCCATCTGGTAACGTAATCAGCTATAACTATACTCTAGGCGAATTTGATCAAAATTCACCTAACTTTATGATAGGTGGTATCGATTTCCATGGAGCAAATCCAGAATTTAACTTGCTTGAAGGGAATGTGCTGACAACCATTGATCTCGACTCAATTTGGGGATCTAGTACACGCAATACAGAATATCGTAACTGGGTAATCGGCAGTTCAGACAATGGGTATCCATTAGCAGCAGGGCGTAATACAGTTACCTCCGGAAGTACATTACAGGTTTGTAGCGCATTAACATCGGGACATACCTGTAATCCATTTCAGGGAGCTAGAGCATTTCAGGCTTCCACGCTTTCAATAGGAAATAATGCGTTAGGCAATGTAATCGGTGGCCCTGAGCAAGAAAATAATATTGGATATGGTCCTGGACCCGGAGTAGGCGTAACGCCTTATAATAGTGGTACCGGACAAACCGACGCTGTACAATATCCTGTTAACAGAAGTTATGATAGCCTTGTATATGGATGGTCCTTCGGCTATTCTGAAGCGGCGGACGATGGGGTTACAGCACCGGGCAATGCGGCTGATTCGACACTGGCATACTCTAGTGCTACCTTACACGGAAACTACGGAAATATTTCTAGTGCAATCGTATGGAAAACTGGGCTTACACACACACTACCCGCGTCATTCTATTTGAGTGCTAAACCATCTTGGTGGGGTACGACACTTTCTTATCCGGCTATTGGACCGGATGTTACTGGCGGCAGTGGTCCTGGCGGCCATGCGGCTCTTATTCCTGCACAGGCCTGCTATGCAGCAATGGGCGGAACACCTGGTAATGCGGGATCTCCATTAACTTTTAACGCGGCATCTTGTTATAGTGCAGGCTTACCTGTTGCTGTCACCCCAACATTTTCACCGGTGGCGGGGACCTACACCAGTACCCAGAGTGTTGCTATTACGTCAACCACTCCGGGAGCATCGATTTACTATACTACAGACGGAAGTACTCCAACAACAGCATCATCATTATACTCTACGCCTATTTCGGTATCAGTTTCCGAGACTATCCAAGCGCTTGCAGTAGCGTCTGGTTATACAAACAGTCCGGTAGGCTCGGCAGCCTTTGTTATTGGAACACCGGTGGCAGCATCGGCTAGTTTTTCTCCTGCAGCGGGAACATATACTTCTATTCAATTAGTTACAATTAGTAGTTCCACTACCGGTGCTACAATCTGGTATAATACAACCGGTACATTTACTGGCTGCACTACCACAACTTGCACGGGTGCAACCCAAGTAACGGGTACGGTATCAGTTGCATCGTCGGAAACCCTCTATGCTATTGTTACCTACGCAGGATATACTAATTCTGCAATAACTTCCGCGGCCTATACAATTAACCTACCTGCGGCTGCTCTCCCAACATTAACCCCCGGAGCGGGAACATATGTTGGAACACAATCTGTTACTATTGCAAGTACAACCCCGGGGGCAATACTCTATTACACGACAGATGGTACAACCCCGACACCATCCTCAACTCTATACACGGGTGCTATTTCGGTTACTGTATCAGAAACAGTAAAAGCAATTGCAATAGCTCCGGGATACTCAAATAGCGCGATAGCCACCGCCGCATATGTAATCAACCTACCTACTGCGAGTGCGCCAACTTTTTCACCGGGAACAGCAACGTATACTTCGGTACAAACGGTGTCTATCTCTAGTGGAACATCTGGTGCTACAATCTGGTATAATACAACCGGTACATTTACTGGATGCAATACCACAACTTGCACAGGAGCTACCCAAGTAACGGGTTCTGTTACCGTATCAACGACACAAACGTTGTATGCAATTGCTACTAAAATTGGATACAATAACTCTTCAACGAGTTCGGCCGTCTATACTATTAACATCACGTCCACGACTGCAACTCCTATATTCAATCCAATAGCAGGCGTATATACTACTACACAAACAGTTATAATTACCGATTCAACTCCTGGCTCGATCATCTATTATACAACAGATGGCACGACGCCCACTACTAGTTCTACCGTTTATACGGGTGGTATTTTGGTGGGTACAACAAAAACCATTAATGCATTAGCGGCGGCTTCTGGATATAATAATTCCGCAATTGCCGCTGCCCCATATATAATCACAACAACGCCGGGAAACTGTGCAATGACCTTAGGCGGGGGTGCAATAATTACATTAGGAATCAATGGCAGTATTACACTAAGCAATTGTCATTAAACGATTGCTAGATAGAAAAGCAGTAAGAGTTAACCTCTTACTGCTTTTCTATCTAATAGTTTTCCTTTATATTTCAATATCTTCTCTGAAAGTATCGGTTGATTTAGGTTCAATCAATTTCCAAATAGTTTCGGACACATCTTTACCATCGAGCAACCCAAATAAAATTGATGCATAATATTTGTGATCGGTCTGTAAGAAAAATGCAGCGATATCTTTTCGTGTACCTCCACTCGGTTTACGATCTAGAATTCGTTGAGCCACAAATAGTATTTTGTAGTAATCATTGGTTAATTGTAAATTCCATTTATTCAACCAGGCCTTAAATTCGGTGGGGATAATTTCATCTGCTGCCCAAGCAAGAAGTTCTTCATTTTTTCCGTCTCGATGCATTTCCCAGATAGTATGCGGATTTAATCCCGTCAAAATTCGATGCAATTGGCAATAGGTTTCAAATTTAATTTTGACTTTGAACCCAGTTGAGTATGTTGCAACATATCCTTCCTGATTTCGAATATTTTCTGCTACGCAAGTTTTTAAGTCTTTAACGTGATCTTTAACCAACGGTAATTCATTCGCGATGCAGTATGATTTTAAATCCGAACGCGATAATTCCTTACCGGTTTCATTGTGAATTGCGCCTAGGGTTACAAGGCCTTCAAAATCGTATTGCACGACTATTCTATTTTCTGAAAAAATAACTTCGGTTAACAGAGTATAATCCCGCGGAAGTTTTAATCGGGGGTACTTTTTTTGCAGCCATTCGGTTGCCCAATGAGCCTGGTCTGATTCAAATGAACCACGAGTTGCTACATAATTTTGGTTGTCCCACGAATACAGTATGCCTAACGATCCGTCCATTTTAGTCGTTAACAGGGGAACTCCAGGAGGAAGATTAATCTCTAGAGTCTCGGGATGTCGTGCGTCATTTAAGTTCCAAAATTTCGCAAACGGTCTAGCAACAATTTCTGTCGTATCCGTACGGTAAATTAGACCTCGGCAAGAATTCATTTCGGGACCCCAGACTAAATCCTTGCTAAATTGAGCGATCTGGGTATAATTCAAAATTGCCAGAGGAAATGTTGAATGAAATTTTCTCGAGATAAATCGATTCTTAATTAATTCTTCTAAGATATCGACATTCATAATTTGATCTAGTTTAACCATCGCAGTCGCTCTTTTCTATCGTTATGGTTTTATCTTCCATAATGACCGTTACCTTTAATTCCCCGTACATTAGCAATAACTCTTTAGCAAGAATACTTGCATGTTCGTAAATTTTTTCTGGTGTTGATGGATACAAGGGATAATTAATTAAGCCTACGATAAATCCGGGTTCAAATCCATCTATATTTTTATCTGCCGAGCTAGTATAGATAAATTCCGTTGGTGTTAGCGATACGCATAAACCTTTTGAATCACAATAGTTATGCAAAATATCCCGAGCGGCATCCAATGTCTGAATCTTATCGGAATATGCCTCTCTGAGGCCAACGAAAATATTTGCGGTAATTGAAGAACAAGTTTTCATAGTTTTATTATAGCATTATTCAGATAACTTTTCAAGCAAATTATGACCTAGTATTTCCTTTAAAATTTCTGTCGCTTCATCCTGCCAATTCGGATTACTTACCCAAACGGTTGGCATTACTAATTCGTTATATCTATTTGGGTTAATAGTGATATGTTTTTCAGTGATCGATTCTATTATGCACACCTCAGAGACCTGCGTAAAGGTTGTTCCATAATTACCATCGTTTCCCCAGGTATATCCTAAAATTTTAAGTTTTAACCGCTGGTATTCGTCATAAATTATGGCAATTTCGTTTTCTATCTCTACACGATCGCGTATTGCAGCAAGAACTCGTTTTTCTAGTAAACACATTTACACCAAACTTTTTGAAAATTCCAGTGCATCCATTACCTGTTCGATTAACCCATATTCATTATTGCATGGGTATTCGACATAATCTCCATTCGGATCCATAAGATTAACCCACCCAGAATCCCGTTCGACTTGTATGACTATGCGGTAGCCTTCGGGTAGTTCTTGAGCGCATCTCTGTAATTGTGCATCGAGTTGTAATGGGTCAAAAGTCATAATATTTTCCTATTCCGATAATTTTTCAATCAATACTAGATTTACTTCGTTGGTTATACCGAGCATCGCTTCAATTTTCCAATTTTCATCGCTTATCCATCGAGTAGGAAAAATAAATTCACATCCCTGACCACTATTAACAGTGATAAATTTTAAATTCCATTTACGATTATATACTGGTCGAATAGTTGTATCTTTTGAACGACGTCCAAACCCCCAGGTATATCCTAAATTTTTCAATTTAATTGCCTGCCATTCGGCGTAAATGTGTTCAATCTCTTTTTCGATTAACTCGGTATTTTCGGCAACAATTTTAACTACTTCTACGGGAATCATACCTACTCCGACAATTTATCAATCAGTAATTTATTTTTCCGTCGTTTTAATTTCTTCCGAAGGCAATTTTTCCAATCCGGATTGTTAAGATAGGACACAGGAATTTTTAACGCACCTGATTTTCGAGCATTAATATAAATATCCGACTCTAATAATTCCATAGAAAGTACGTTTGCTTTTTGTTTTGAACTCCTGGCCCAAAAAGACGGTTTAACTAATCCAGTGCCTAGTTCTTCGATAAGTACATCTTGCCATTCATCGTACAACGTTGCCGCATACGTCTTAATGGCAAGAAGATTTTTAATTGTTGTATTATATAAATCTTCAGAAATCATTAGGACAGGTCCTCATCTGAAGATTTATATTTTCGATTCAAAAATTTCAACGAAAGATTAAAACCACGGCGGGCGACTCTTGGCACTGCGGGAGTAATTACAATTCCCTCTCGAATATGCAAACTTTTACCGGATACTGTTTCCATTCCGCCGCTTAGTTTTTCAAAAACACTGGGATCAAACGGTCCACGATATAAAATTGGCACCCAATACTTTTCAATAAACGATTTACCGAACGTTGTTTCGATTTCATCAACCGATAACTCTCGTCCGTCGATTCGTATTCTAAAAAGTTTAATTGTCGGCTTATCTTGTCCGTACGAATATCCAGGCTGACAAGGAATAACTTCCCCCACAAACTGAACATCAAAATTTTTAAGATCAATACTTTCGGGTTCTAATAGATCGCATTTTACTAGGTTGATTAACCCAGAATTTTCTAATGCCTGCCAGTAAAGATTCTTTTCCGAGCGCTCTATTACTTGATCTCGCTCATTCATCCCCTTGCTAGTTACCCCGATTTCTCCTGTCTTTGAAAAATAGAAATTTCCCTGAGAACCGTGAATTTTTTCTGAAGTAATACAATCCTCACCAAATACAAATTCATCTGCAAACAGTCGAAATTGTTCAACGTCGTGGTGGGCTGCTCGGGACCCGAAATTAACAGAGTCAAATGAATTAATAATTCCCGACATATTATATGGAATTACCGGCTGATATTTATAGATTCCTAATTTTTCTGAAATATCCACATTAAGAGGGATATTCTCAACCGCATTCCATTCGGGGACGGTGGCAAGAACCCAATCAATTGGCAGAGTTACTCCCTCACTTAATTCTCCACGCAGACGAACCTGTTTAACTCGATTATGTTCGGAACCGGTTAGATAACTAATACCGGTTGCTGAATTAACATATTCGCTTTTCAACGAATCCGGCAGAATTGCTCTCTCCGGCGCGAATACGATCACATCCCCATTTTGATATTGTCCCATACCAACAACAATTTGAAATTTGCCGGCTCGACCGATCTGCATACGATCTGCATTAGGGTGGGGCAGTAATTCAATCTTTGTCGCAAAGGTTTCCCAAATTGCCATAAATACTCCTTATTTCTTAAATACCATACTCGTCCGATTTCCAATTAATTAGCGGGTTTCTTATTTAGAAATTTCCAATCGCGCCGCAATGTTCACAGGTTTTTTTCGAATCAACTCCCAAATTTGGGCAGGTTAATGAATGATGAGGAGTTCCCCGAACAGGAATACACTTAATACCGTTGGCCCGCCATGCTTTTTCAACAACCTGATATCTGTCGTCGATTGCCATTAGAATTTGTTCCTTTGACACAAGGCCGAGTAATTCGTTGAGAATTTCACTTTTTGCGATATAGTCATGTCTAGAATCCCAACCGTGCCGCATAAAGATATGATCAAATGGGATTTGATAAAAATTTAGCCAAGCAATAGTCGCGTCTCCGCATGTAGAATGTCTGCCTGATACAATTAAAATTGTATGATCTTTAGCTAATTCACGAACCCACGCAGCAATCAATGGATAAACTCTATCCTTCCCTACTGCATCTTCATCGTATGGACTACGGATTCCAGTAGAATTGGCAAGGGTACCGTCTACATCTACAAGCACAATCTTTTTATTGGGATCAAGTTGCAACCTGCCACTCTTAAGAAATTGGCGGCAAATTACAGCTCGGCCAACATGAGATTTACCGATACGGCCTTCATCATGCTGAATACAATCTTCAAGGCTTGTTTCCATTCGATGAATATACGAAGAAACTTTCATATTTGCAGCAATGTTTTGCAACCTTGAAACAGAACTTAAAGAAAGATGGGTATTGTCCAGCAAAACCGAATAGCCATTAGATAAAAAATGTCGAATTTGAAGCTCTTCAACGGCAGCAACATCTTTTTCCAACGAGGTATCGGATGAATGTAACATTGATCGAATATCATCTCGATTAATCCGCACAATTTTTCTTTCTCTGTGTTGGTCGATATACTCACGCGCCCAAGTGCTCTTACCGCTTCCCGATTCTCCTTGAACGATGGTGAGAGTAACAGCCCCAGCAATGTGGGGATTGTTTGTGGCTGGCGATTTATGTTGCTGCATATTGTCTTAATTTCCTTTTCCGGAATAGTGAAAATCCTTCCGAAATCTAAATCGTTCTTTTTCTTACCGTTGCAAGTTGAGCACATTGTCTGTAAATTACCCAGAGCAGATGGCCCTCCCAATGATGCTGGAAAAATGTGATCCATAGTAAACAAAATTCCGTTCGCAGAATACACATTGAAATGGTATCCATTCGGAAGATTTGTTTTGTTGGTTTCTAGACTAGCATCCGTCGCAACGAGCCCACATTCACAACAAACGGGACTTCTTTTAATACATTGCAATCTGATGGAACGTAATTTTCCACCATAATTTATGCCGTCGATATCGAAAATTTTACACCAATTTTTATGGGTTTGACCCTCGGTCGAATCCTTATCCATTAATGCAAATAATTCTTTCACAGGCATCTGAAGTGCAATCGAGGTAGTAACAAATTTTTTCCTCACAGCGTACCTTTCTGAACGACAGACAAAAGCCTGCTTATCTTACCGTCTAACTGGCTATTTCCAAACCAACAAATATCATACTCCCCGCCGATTACCCAGTTGTGCGGATTTGCCCAAAATTTTACAAGTGAATATTGGCTGTTATCAGCCGTAACCGTTGCTGTAATATCACTTTCCTTAATAAAAGAACAAGAACAACCCACAACCGGCTGCATTATAGCAATTTTGATTCGGAGCTTATTTGTAAGCTGATCAGGAAATAAAACGCTTAACGGCACACTTTTTTCGAGTAACTCATCGTAAGCTCGTTCATTAGATTCCTGCTCCATACGAGCATAATACATATTCGGCAAAGACGCGATTAAGGCTAATGTTTTATCTCCCAATGGAATCTCAGTGAGTGTAGCGGCCGTGATCGCAGCTCGAATAAACTTACCGGCATTATCTGAAAACACCAGATGAATTAACGAGCAAAAATAATCACGAATAATTTTTCCTTGTTCAAAATCATCCTCGGACACATCCGTCATGCCAGATTTTATAAAAATCCGCATTAATGCGATATTTGTTAATTTATTGCTATTATCTGGATCGAGTTTACCCCAGTTATAAGGATCATACATGGTAAGACTAAGATGCCGTTTGACATATGCCCCGTTAATTCTCTGGGCAGCAACCGCCGCTGCCCAGATAATATTGCACGAAATTAGGGTAGTATCACTCATTGCACGCTCCCAGAAAATAATTAATCGAACAAAATTGCGCGGTCTGAATCCGGATCTCGGTAATTAATAGTACCGTCTGGCCGCATTAGAATATGCGCGCCGGTTCCATACAATGCGTGGGCTTCACCCACAGTAATTTCGGTTTGCTTTGCCTTTTCAAACTCGCTCTTTGCAACAACTACCAAATTCGACTTCTTCATAATGATTTCCCTTTCAATTACAGTGTATCAGGTTAACTAGTGGTTGTCAATCAAAAGTTGGTTTGAACAAAAATTACCATCGCCAGCATAAAGCAGATAGTTCTATGGCTTATCTGATCCGGCACTAAAATGAGAGAGGCGCACAATACAAAGGTACATACGAGTGTTAGCAATTTAATACTCAGTTTACCGGCCGAGCGCGACATAACAGGTTTCAAATTGTCGATCTTTTTGGCGTAACGAAAACTTCATTTACGTAAGGATAGCGATTAACCGCCATAACGTGCATTTGCAGAACAGCCTTCATCATGGCAGAAAGTTTTTCGCCGACAATATTAGTTGCGGCATCCCAATCCGATTCCTGGCGCAGCGGACCCGGGTGAAAATTCCAGGTGTTATTGTCACCTAGATACATACCAGCACCGGTGGTAAAAATAATGAAATCTCCCGGGGTGAACATCGTGGCAAAACTACCGGATCCGTTATTTACATATTCTTGCAGTGTCATCGATTTCCTTTCAATTACAGCCTTGTGTAGAGCCCAGTTTCTTCTGTAAAAATACCTTGCAGTTGGCCGGCGTAGACCGGAGAAATATCCCGAACAATTTGTTGCTTGAAACCATTTTTCGTATGACGGCAATTATACATCACCATCCGATAAGTATCCGAGTGAGTGAGTTCAATTTCAACATGCGTGATTTTGTTGCAAGCCTTAGTAATTTTGAAAGTCAGGGAATTTCCACGCGAGATAAAATTTCTCGCACCGGTCATTCCCACAAATCGATTACCACCGAGTTGTTCAAAAATCGTAGTTGCAATGCTCATTCGTTTCCCTCACTGAAATAATTATAGCAAATTCTGAATCCGATTGCAATATCTAGATCCTGTATTTGCTAAATTTTTCATTTAACAGATCTTCCGCGTCCCATTTAGTCGAAGACATAAATGGCGCATTTTGCGCGATTTCTAGCAGTTTGTCAAACTCACCCACGAGAAACTCGGGAATCGAATACATATGAAAATCGTCGTCTTTGCGTTTGCAGGTAGCAGCCATGTTTTACTCTCCTTACCAACAAATATAGTATAACAAATCTCGGTATCGAATGCAAGAGAAGAATGGGGAAAACCCAGAAAAAACTGATCCCTTGAAAACAAAGGACTTAAATCGCCCCAATATGCCCCTGCTATTTTAGCCATACCCAGCCACGTCTAGCCCCCTTAAAGGGCCATACGGCGTCATATTCGTGAAATCGGGCCTTTGTTTTCAACAACCTACAAAGCTACTTTTGGGGCCTGAAAAACGAAAAGCCGAGCTGAAATCAGCTCGGCTTTTGTAGTTGAGTAGAGGTAGTTTACGCGAAAAGTCGTGCCTTGGAACCCCATACGTCCCGTGAACTAATCCAATATTTGGTCCGACCATCCGTGGTCTTATCTGTATTGACTTGCAGACCAAGCTGGCGAAGCTCTGAAATACGCGCACGTAAATTTAAAATGCCAAAATAAGAACGCGCCTGACGAGAGGTGAGAGAGCGACTGGTTCCGCGCAAGAAATCGTGAAGGAAAGAATTTTGAGAATTTTGAGACATATGTTTCTCCTATTTCCGATAAATATATCGGGGGTTAATATGATTGAAATTTTGGTTATTTTGGTTTCTCTTGCAATAATTGGAATTTTGCTAATTCCTGAAAAAATTAATTTACTCTGCAGAATAAAAAAATTTTATTATTCGGCCCTAACTTCCACCCGCAAGGGATAATTCTGAAGTTGAGCATCTCGTAAAACCAACTCGGTAAGATGTGTTGCAATTTCTTTGGTGAGATTTTCGGCGGCTACACCGGAGCCCGTTGTACTAATTTCCTCAGTTAATACCGCAGCCGATTCGATATCAAAATTAAAAATTCTAATTAAAGTTTCGGCAACAAACACCGCACTAGTTTTTTCATCGGTTAGATAAACAACCGAATATAATGTTGGTGGAATAACCTTGGTATTAATTTTTGTTCGAGTTACAACATTAGCAGAAGATTCTGGCATTATTTTTCCTTTTGAGTTAATTAGTGGGTGTTGATTGCT